>OGSU01000003.1_pt1:0-267500 | contig 269017 bp, 240 predicted proteins | sample 1573911 | NCBI WGS metagenome assembly OGSU01 (sample SAMN03295839, study PRJEB24534) | human gut metagenome | isolation source: fecal sample 7 from infant 5 | host: Homo sapiens | place: USA: Pittsburgh, PA | collected 2014-07 | reverse complement strand
TCAGTGTTTCTGATAAAGCCGGTATCGTCGAATTCGCTCAGGCACTTTCTGCACGCGGTGTGGAGCTGCTTTCTACAGGCGGCACCGCACGCCTGTTAGCAGATAAAGGTCTGCCGGTAACCGAAGTGTCCGATTACACCGGTTTCCCGGAGATGATGGATGGACGCGTCAAAACTCTGCATCCGAAAGTGCACGGCGGTATTCTTGGCCGTCGCGGCCAGGACGATGCCATTATGGAAAAGCATGATATTGCGCCAATCGACATGGTTGTCGTTAACCTCTACCCGTTTGCCCAGACCGTTGCCCGCGAAGGCTGCTCTCTGGAAGATGCGGTAGAAAATATTGATATCGGCGGCCCGACCATGGTGCGCTCTGCAGCCAAGAACCATAAAGATGTGGCCATCGTGGTGAAGAGCAGCGATTACAACACCATTATTAGCGAGATGGATGCCAACGAAGGGTCACTGACGCTCGACACGCGTTTCGACCTCGCTATCAAAGCCTTCGAACACACCGCTGCATACGACAGCATGATCGCCAACTACTTCGGTAGCCTGGTGCCGGCTTACCACGGTGAAAGCAACGATCCTTCTGGCCGCTTCCCGCGCACGCTGAACCTGAACTTCATCAAGAAGCAGGATATGCGTTACGGCGAGAACAGCCACCAGCAGGCTGCCTTCTATATAGAAGAAGAGATCAAAGAAGCCTCGGTTGCCACCGCTCAGCAGGTTCAGGGCAAGGCGCTCTCCTACAACAATATTGCTGACACCGACGCTGCGCTGGAATGCGTGAAAGAGTTCAGCGAGCCAGCCTGCGTTATCGTCAAGCACGCTAACCCATGCGGCGTGGCGGTGAGCACCTCTATTCTGGACGCTTACGACCGTGCTTACAAAACCGACCCGACCTCCGCGTTTGGCGGCATTATCGCCTTCAACCGCGAGCTGGATGCCCAAACCGCGCAGGCCATCATCTCCCGACAGTTTGTTGAAGTGATCATTGCACCATCGGCATCCGAAGAAGCGCTCAAAATCACCGCAGCAAAACAGAATGTGCGCGTACTGATTTGCGGTCAGTGGGCAAATCGCGTGCCGGGTCTGGACTTCAAACGCGTGAACGGCGGCCTTCTGGTTCAGGATCGCGATCTGGGTATGGTGACAGAAGCTGACCTGCGCGTAGTGACCAAACGCCAGCCGAGCGAGCAGGAGCTGCGTGACGCGCTGTTCTGCTGGAAAGTGGCGAAGTTCGTCAAGTCCAACGCCATCGTCTACGCCAAAGAGAACATGACCATCGGAATAGGCGCAGGCCAGATGAGCCGTGTCTACTCTGCGAAAATTGCCGGGATCAAAGCAGGTGATGAAGGGCTGGAAGTGAAAGGTTCCGCCATGGCCTCTGATGCCTTCTTCCCGTTCCGTGACGGTATCGATGCGGCAGCCGCTGTAGGCATTACCTGCGTGATCCAGCCAGGTGGTTCTATCCGCGACGACGAAGTGATTGCCGCCGCCGACGAACACGGTATCGCGATGATCTTCACCGACATGCGCCACTTCCGCCATTAATTCCCGGAGCAGAAAAATGAAAGTATTAGTGATTGGTAACGGCGGACGCGAGCACGCCCTGGCGTGGAAAGCGGCGCAGTCTCCGCGGGTGAAAACGGTCTTCGTGGCACCGGGTAACGCCGGTACTGCCCTGGAACCCGCTTTGCAGAACGTCGCCATCGGTGTGACCGATATCCCGGCCCTGCTGAACTTTGCCCAGAATGAGAAAATCGATCTGACCATTGTCGGCCCGGAAGCGCCCCTGGTGATTGGCGTAGTTGACGCGTTCCGCGCTGCTGGCCTGAAAATCTTCGGACCAACGGAAGGTGCTGCCCAACTGGAAGGGTCTAAGGCCTTCACCAAAGATTTCCTGGCACGTCACAACATCCCGACGGCGGAATATCAGAACTTCACTGAAGTGGAGCCAGCTCTGGCTTACCTGCGTGAAAAAGGCGCGCCGATCGTTATTAAAGCCGACGGTCTGGCCGCCGGTAAAGGCGTTATCGTTGCGATGACCCTCGAAGAAGCGGAAGCCGCGGTTCAGGATATGCTGGCTGGCAATGCCTTTGGCGATGCAGGCCACCGTATCGTGATTGAAGAGTTCCTCGACGGCGAAGAAGCGAGCTTCATTGTCATGGTCGACGGCGAGCACGTTCTGCCGATGGCCACCAGCCAGGATCATAAACGCGTGGGTAATGGCGATACCGGTCCTAATACCGGCGGGATGGGCGCCTACTCCCCTGCCCCGGTGGTGACGGATGAAGTACATCAGCGCACCATGGACCGCATTATCTGGCCTACCGTGAAAGGCATGGCGGCGGAAGGGAATACCTACACCGGTTTCCTCTATGCAGGTCTGATGATCGACAAGCAGGGCAACCCTAAGGTTATTGAGTTCAACTGCCGCTTTGGCGATCCGGAAACTCAACCGATAATGCTGCGCATGAAATCGGACCTGGTCGATCTGTGTCTGGCGGCTTGCGAAGGCAAGCTGGACGAGAAAACCTCAGAGTGGGACGAACGTGCGTCTCTGGGCGTGGTGATTGCTGCGGGCGGTTATCCGGGTAACTACAACACCGGTGATGAAATCCACGGCCTGCCGCTGGAAGAGATTGACGGCGCGAAGGTATTCCACGCGGGTACGAAACTGTCTGACGACGAGCGCGTACTGACCAACGGCGGCCGCGTCCTGTGTGCTACCGCACTGGGTCATACCGTTGCAGAAGCGCAGAAGCGTGCCTATGCGCTGATGGCGGATATTCACTGGAACGGAAGCTTTAGCCGTCAGGATATTGGTTATCGTGCGATTGCGCGCGAGCAGGGCGAGTAATTTTCCCCCTCACCCTAACCCTCTCCCTCAAGGGAGAGGGGATTTACGTCAAAAACTCTTCTCTGTCGGCTGCCACGTGCAGAAATCTTCGTTCGCCACCAGCAACAGCTGAGAGCCTTCCGGCGCCTCAAGCCACGCCACACTCACCTCCATTGATGAATGACGCTGACGGCGTTGAATATGTTCGGTCGCCCAGGATTCAAGCTCAGGCTTCACCGTCTGCCCTTCGCAGGTGGTTACCGTGCCATCGTTATGCCAGCGCCCCTGACGCAGCACCACACGTCCAAGACGAAGCGCATCGCTGGTCTGGCGGATTTGTTCAGCACGATAGCGGTAGAGGGCAATCTGATCGCTGGAAAGCTGCTGTTTTTGACCACTCACTTCACGCTGCATAAAGCTCAGCTCACCATGGTCGTCAAAACGCACTTTCACATGTTCGGGGGTTTTACTGTAGACGTTCAGTTCAATCAGCGACAGGTAATCACCCTGCCAACGATACTCCGCGGTCGACGTATTGCCGTTATGCCACGGACTGAAAGCGGAGAGCAGATGCACTTCGCCGCCGGAATCTTTGCGCCATATCCTCACCGCACCCTGATTGTCAGCGTAGCCGCTGGCGGTAAACGGTGGCAGAGAGGTGTCGTGGCTGCAGGCAGACAGCAGAAGCACGCCTGCCAGCGCGAGCGTTCCACGCCAGAATGACAAAAGGGGCGTTGCCGCCCCTTCGCTAAAACTGTTCACTGCCACGCGTCTTACTTAACAGCGTCTTTCAGTGCTTTACCAGAAACAAATGCCGGCACGTTAGCTGCGGCGATTTTGATTTCTTTACCGGTCTGCGGGTTGCGGCCAGTACGCTCAGCGCGGTGGTTCACTTTGAAGGTACCGAAACCAACCAGTTGTACAGCATCGCCTTCTTTCAGAGACTCAGTAATAGCAGCCAGGGTAGATTCCAGAGCAGCTTTAGCCTGCACTTTAGACAGATCAGCCTTGTCCGCAATTACATCAATCAGTTGAGTCTTGTTCATAAGTTATCCTTTCAATGTGTTTATCGCTTGCTAAGCATCGAGTGCGACGAAAATGCCAAAAAAGCACTCTCCTGCATACACGCACCGATAGCCACTTTTTTTCGCCCCCCAAATGTAGACCAGACGGGGGGCAGAAGGGAAGAGTCGAGGTGCGACAAAACAGGCGTTAAATCACGTTTTGTTGTCTCATTGGTTAAAAATTATACCAATATTGCTCTCGCCCGACTCACGTAAGTCCGCACGCAGCCCTTTGATCAGCTCAATGTCACGTTCTTCACACTCTGCCAGCAGGCGGAAAATTTCCCACTGGATATCCCATTCCTGCTCAACCGCCGGGTTAGCTCGCAGCTCTTCGTCGGTCATTTCACGGCCTTCCTGGGTCATTTCGAGCATCGCAACGGTCGTAATGGATGCCTTACTGACTTCGATAGCATGCTCCAGGGTTTCGCCACTCAGACGGGAGTGGATCAGCTCACTTAATGCCACGCAGGCATCAATGGCCGGATAGACACCGTACAGATCAAAATCATCCGCGGCCGGGATCGCCTCTTCCAGCTTTTCCAGTTGGGAGTCGAAATTCACCTTTGCGTCTTTGACCGTCAGCGTTTCCCAGATCAAATCCAGAATGCGGCGGTAGATATGACCATCACCAAAGCCCGTCTGCTTACAGAACGCGGCATAGTTGGGATACATGCGCTCGCACAGGCAAGCCATAAAGGTGACGTGCTGCCAGCTTTCCAGCTTCTCAAGGCGCAGATGAATCGGGTTTTGTAACATGATGATGTCTCGAATCGAAAATTAGCCGCAGTTTACCTGAATCACGGCTGAATTTCCTGCCAACGAACAAAAGCCGGACGCGAGGAAGCGACGGCGTCCGCCCAGCGGGTTGGCTCCGGTAAACGGTAGCCCTTCATGCAGCGCTGAACCCACGCCAGTGCGCTGTCCATGCTCACCCGGTGACCGGTCGCGATAAACAGCGGATTACAGCGCGCTTTGCTGCGCCAGACCCACGCCAGCTGCTCGCCTTTATGGATAAGCGGGGCCAGCGCACCCGGCTCGGGGGAAAGTGGTTCAAACGCGCCACACAGGCGTTTTTTGGCGACGCCAATGGTCGGCACATCCACCAGCAGCCCAAAATGGCTGGCCACGCCTAAACGGCGCGGATGCGAGATACCGTGCCCATCCACAAACAGCAGGTCAGGTTTTTGCGAGAGCTGCTCCCATGCTGCCAGCAGCGCGGGATACTCGCGAAAGGAGAGGAAACCCGGAATGTACGGCATAGTGGTGGCGATACGCGCCACCTTGTACTCAACCAGCTCCAGCGAAGGGTATTTCAGAACCACCATCGCCGCTCGCGTCACTTCACCACCCTGCTCGAATCCGACGTCCGCTCCGCCAATGTACTGCGGGGGATCCTTATCCAGGCGATCCTCGCGGATCACCGATGAAGCCAGTTCAATTTGCTGAGCGCGTAGCGACGCGAGATCCATAACCACTCCTTACTGGTGATACTGGGCAGAAAGCCGATGCACCGCCTCCACAAATACGCCTGCATGCTCTGGCGGAACATCCTGATGAATGCCGTGGCCGAGGTTAAAGACGTGGCCTTCCCCCTGGCCGAAACCAGAGAGTATAGTCGACACTTCTTCTTCAATACGGGCTGGCGGTGCATAGAGCATGGAGGGGTCCATATTGCCCTGCAGCGCCACTTTGTCGCCCACGCGACGGCGAGCATCAGCGATATCGGTCGTCCAGTCGAGACCCAATGCATCGCAGCCGGTCGCCGCCATCGCTTCCAGCCACTGACCGCCACCTTTGGTGAACAGCGTCACCGGCACGCGGCGGCCTTCGTTTTCACGCAGCAGGCCATCAACGATTTTGTGCATGTAATACAGGGAGAACTGCTGATAATCGCGCCCGGTCAGTACGCCACCCCAGGTATCGAAAATCATCACTGACTGCGCGCCCGCTTTAATCTGCGCGTTGAGATAGAGCGTGACGCTCTTCGCCAGCTTGTCCAGCAGCGCATGCAGAGCCATCGGCTCGGCGTACATCATTTTTTTGATCACGGTAAAAGCTTTGCTGCTGCCACCTTCAACCATGTAAGTTGCCAGCGTCCACGGGCTACCGGAGAAGCCAATCAGCGGCACTTCGCCTTTCAGCTCACGGCGAATGGTGCGCACGGCGTTCACCACATAGCCCAGTTCGCCTTCCGGATCGGGGATCGGCAGCTTATCCACGTCGGCTTTGCTTTTGATCGGGGAGGTAAAACGCGGGCCTTCGCCGGTTTCAAAGTACAGGCCAAGGCCCATTGCATCCGGAATGGTCAGAATGTCCGAAAAGAGAATGGCGGCATCCAGCGGGAAGCGGCGCAGCGGCTGGAGCGTCACTTCACACGCCAGCTCAGCGTTTTTGCACAGCGACATAAAATCACCTGCCTGCGCACGCGTGGCTTTGTACTCTGGCAGATAGCGTCCTGCCTGGCGCATCATCCACACCGGGGTGACATCAACGGGCTGGCGCAGCAGCGCACGCAGATAACGATCGTTCTTCAGTTCGGTCATTTTTGCAGTTCCTTAAGCGTCATGGCCTCAGTGTAACACTACTCATACTCGGCCCGACACATCGCCACGGTATCTTCTATCAGCCGACGCGCCACGGTGCCGGGTGGCGGTAACAGAGGCAAATCGTCATAACGATACCAGTTCGCGTCCAGCAGCTCTTTCTGATCGATAACGATCTCACCGCTGTCGTATTCCGCCATAAACGCCGTCATCAGGGACATCGGGAATGGCCACGGCTGAGACGTTACGTAGTGCAGGTTTTTCACCTTGATCCCGCTCTCTTCCATCACTTCACGCGCTACCGCCTGCTCCAGCGTTTCACCCACTTCGACGAAACCGGCAAGAACGGTATAAATGCCGTTGCGATGGCGGGTATGCTGCGCCAGCAGGATAGTATCCTCACGGCGAATGGCGACGATAATGCAGGGTGCAATCTGCGGATAGTAACGTTCACGGCAGTGGCCGCAGAGCATTGCCCACTCGGTTTTGCTCGGGTGCATGGTATGGCCGCAGTAGCCGCAGTATTTATGCGAGCGGTAAAACTCCGCCAGCTGGACGCCCCGCCCCGCCAGCTGGAACAAGCCAACATCCTGATCCAGCACCTGACGAACCGATCCCATCTCCTGACGGCGAGGCTGTTGGATCAACCACACTGCATCCCCCTGCCATTCACCAATCTTCAGTGCTGGCTGGCCAACAAGATCGAACGCCTCTGCTGCGCCATAAGGGATCTCCCCGGCAGGAAGCCATAGTTTTTGTTCGTGACTGACGATCCACCAACCCAGATCTGATTTTTCAATAATACGATCCATATCTATTGCACTACCTTCGCTTCACTGACATGTTGTTAGCATTGTGGTTACATTTTGGATAAGCAGATTCAATTCTCAACCTTGCGGAGTCAACCATGTTAAACCAGCTAGAAAGCCTGACTGAGCGCGTTAGAGGAAGTAACAAACTGGTGGATCGCTGGCTACATGTACGCAAGCATCTACTCGTGGCTTATTACAATCTGGTCGGTATTAAGCCTGGCAAAGAATCGTTTATGCGGCTGAATGAAAAAGCGCTGGATGATTTTTGTCAGAGCCTGGTCGACTACCTGTCCGACGGACATTTCAATATTTATGAACGTATTATCCGCGAAATGGAAGGGACAACGCCGTATTTAGCGGCCAGTAAACTCTATCCGTTGCTGGAAGCCAACACCCAGCAGATCATGGATTACTACGATTCCACGCTCGAAAATGCCATCGATCACGACAATTATCTTGAGTTCCAGCAGGCGCTTTCCGATCTTGGCGAAGCGCTGGAAGAGCGATTCACGCTGGAAGACAGGCTGATCGCCCTCGTCCTGGATAACGGCCTGGATGTGAGTAACGAAGATAACATCGCGCGCCCTGCTTGAGTTCTTAATCGTTAACGAGTAATTTACAACCATTCGCCCCTCTGCGGAGGGGGATTTTTCTTGTCGGAGTGCCCAGCGCTTAAACGCGCGGGCTGAGACCGTTAATTCGGGATCCGCGGAACCTGATCAGGTTAATACCTGCGAAGGGAACAAGAGTCACACTGCTGTTGTATCGCCCCTGAGGCGATCTTCTCTTGCTTCATCCGTCGTCTGACAAGCCATGTCCTTCACTTCTGGAATGAGCTATGTCTACCACTAAACTGACCCGTCGCGAACAGCGCGAACACGCCCAACACTTCATCGATACCCTGGAAGGTACCGCTTTCCCGAACTCGAAGCGCATATACATCACCGGTTCACAGGCCGACATTCGCGTGCCGATGCGCGAAATCCAGCTTAGCCCGACGCTTATCGGCGGCAGCAAAGATAACCCGCAATATGAAGATAACGAAGCCGTCCCGGTGTATGACACCTCCGGCCCGTATGGCGATCCCTCTGTTGCCATCAATGTTCAGCGGGGTCTGGCAAAGCTGCGCCAGCCGTGGATTGACGCACGTAACGACTGTGAAGAACTCAACGAACAAAGCTCGTCGTACACCAAAGCGCGCCTGGCCGACGACGGTCTGGACGAATTGCGTTTCACCGGTCTGCTGACGCCAAAACGCGCCAGAGCGGGCAAACGCGTGACCCAGCTGCACTATGCGCGCCAGGGGATCGTCACACCGGAGATGGAGTTCATCGCCATTCGTGAAAACATGGGCCGCGAGCGTATCCGTAGCGAAGTGCTGCGCCACCAGCATCCAGGTGAAGGGTTTGGCGCTCGCCTGCCGGAAAACATCACGCCGGAGTTTGTGCGTGACGAAGTGGCCGCTGGCCGCGCGATTATCCCTGCCAACATCAACCACCCGGAATCCGAACCGATGATTATCGGCCGCAATTTCCTGGTGAAGGTCAATGCCAATATCGGTAACTCTGCCGTCACTTCCTCCATCGAAGAGGAGGTAGAAAAGCTGGTCTGGTCAACGCGCTGGGGCGCGGACACGGTAATGGACCTCTCAACTGGCCGTTATATTCACGAAACACGCGAGTGGATCCTGCGTAACAGCCCGGTCCCGATTGGTACCGTCCCGATTTATCAGGCGCTGGAGAAAGTGAACGGCATCGCCGAAAACCTCACCTGGGAAACCTTCCGCGACACGCTGCTGGAGCAGGCGGAACAGGGCGTGGACTACTTCACGATTCACGCTGGCGTGCTGCTGCGCTACGTGCCGATGACCGCAAAACGTCTGACCGGCATCGTCTCCCGCGGCGGGTCCATCATGGCAAAATGGTGTCTGTCACATCATCAGGAAAACTTCCTCTACGAACACTTCCGCGAGATCTGCGAAATCTGCGCCGCCTATGACGTATCCCTGTCGCTGGGCGACGGCCTGCGTCCGGGCTCCATTCGCGATGCCAACGACGAAGCGCAGTTTGCCGAGCTGCACACGCTGGGCGAACTGACAAAAATTGCCTGGGAGTATGACGTACAGGTGATGATTGAAGGCCCTGGACATGTGCCTATGCAGATGATCCGCCGCAATATGACCGAGGAGCTGGAGCACTGCCACGAAGCGCCGTTCTATACTCTGGGGCCCCTGACCACCGATATTGCACCGGGCTACGACCACTTCACCTCCGGGATTGGCGCAGCGATGATCGGCTGGTTCGGCTGCGCCATGCTCTGCTACGTCACGCCGAAAGAGCACCTGGGCCTGCCAAATAAAGAGGACGTGAAGCAAGGACTAATTACCTACAAGATTGCCGCTCATGCGGCGGATCTGGCGAAAGGCCACCCGGGGGCGCAAATCCGCGATAACGCCATGTCGAAGGCGCGCTTTGAATTTCGCTGGGAAGATCAGTTCAACCTGGCGCTGGACCCCTTCACAGCCCGCGCCTACCACGACGAAACCCTGCCGCAGGAATCGGGCAAGGTGGCACACTTCTGCTCCATGTGCGGTCCAAAATTCTGCTCGATGAAAATCAGCCAGGAGGTACGCGACTACGCCGCCGCACAGACCATCGAAGTGGGTATGGCAGACATGTCAGAAACCTTCCGCGCGAAAGGCGGCGAGATCTACCTCAAAAAAGAGGAGGCCTAATGTACCAGCCTGATTTCCCCTCCGTGCCCTTCCGTTTAGGGCTCTATCCGGTGGTGGACAGCGTGGAGTGGATCCAACGCCTGCTGGAGGCAGGCGTTCGCACCCTCCAGCTGCGCATCAAGGATAAGCGCGATGAAGAAGTTGAGGCCGACGTTATCACCGCCATCGCGCTGGGACGACGCTACCACGCTCGTCTGTTTATCAACGACTACTGGCGGCTGGCCATTAAGCACCAGGCGTACGGCGTCCATCTGGGTCAGGAAGATCTGGAAACTACCGATCTTAACGCTATCCGCAAAGCCGGGCTGCGGCTGGGGGTGTCGACACACGACGATATGGAAATTGACGTGGCACTGGCGGCGCGCCCCTCCTACATTGCCCTCGGCCACGTTTTTCCGACGCAAACCAAGCAGATGCCCTCCGCACCACAGGGTTTAACGCAGCTGGCGTTACACGTTAAGCGCCTGACCGATTACCCCACCGTTGCCATTGGCGGGATAAGCCTTGAACGCGCCCCTGCGGTACTGGAGACCGGCGTCGGCAGTATTGCCGTCGTCAGCGCGATTACCCAGGCGGCGGACTGGCAGGCGGCCACGGCACGGCTTTTACAGCTGGCAGGAGCGGGCGATGAATGACCGCGATTTTATGCGCTACAGCCGTCAAATTCTGCTGGAGGATATCGCCATCGACGGGCAGCAAAAGCTGCTCGCCAGCCGGGTGTTGATTATTGGTCTGGGCGGATTAGGCGCCCCCGCCGCGCTTTATCTGGCAGGCGCAGGTATCGGTACGCTGGTGCTGGCCGACGACGACGAGGTGCACCTCAGCAACCTGCAGCGACAAATCCTCTTCACGACAAAGGACATTAATCAACCCAAAGCGCAGATTACCCGCCAGAGGCTGAATCAGCTCAACCCGGACATCGAACTGATTGCACTCCAGACGCGGCTGAGCGATGAAAATCTGCACCGTGAGGTCGCCCTTGCCGACGTGGTGCTGGACTGCACTGACAACATGGCGACGCGTCAGGCGATCAACGCCGCCTGCGTGATCAATAACACACCCCTGATCACCGCCAGCGCGGTGGGGTTCGGCGGACAGATGATGGTCCTGACGCCCCCCTGGGCGCAGGGCTGCTATCGCTGCCTGTGGCCGGACGATGCCGAGCCCGCACGCAACTGCCGCACGGCAGGCATTCTTGGCCCGGTAGTCGGAGTGATGGGCACCCTTCAGGCGCTTGAGGCCATCAAGCTGCTCAGCGGCATGGAGACGGAACGTAATACGCTGCGGCTGTTCGACGCTCGTTCAGGCGGCTGGCGCCATCTGGCCTTAAACCGCGCCAGCCACTGCCCGGTATGCGGAGGCCGCGATGCGCATTCTGTTTAACGATGAGCCGATAAGCTGCGACGACGGGCTGACCATTGCCGCCCTGCTCGATAAGTTACGTCAGCTCAAGCCGGGAACGGCGCTGGCACTCAATCAACAGATCCTGCCGCGCGAGCAGTGGGAACATCAGCAGGTCAATGACGGCGACCAGATCCTGCTGTTTCAGGTTATCGCAGGGGGCTGAGATGCTACATATTGCCGATAAAATCTTTGATTCACATCTGTTTACCGGAACCGGAAAGTTCGCCTCTCCACAGCTGATGGTAGAGGCCATCCGTGAAAGTGGCAGCCAGCTGGTGACGCTGGCGATGAAACGCGTGGATCTGCGCCAGCACAACGATGCCATTCTTGCGCCTTTGCTGGAGGCAGGCGTTACGCTCTTGCCCAACACCTCCGGTGCAAAAACGGCGGAAGAAGCAATTTTCGCCGCACAGCTGGCACGTGAAGCGCTCGGTACCCACTGGCTGAAGCTGGAAATTCATCCGGATGCCCGCTGGCTGCTGCCGGACCCGATTGAAACGCTGAAAGCAGCAGAAAAGCTTGTGCAGCAAGGGTTTACCGTCCTGCCTTACTGCGGGGCGGACCCTGTGCTGTGTAAGCGTCTGGAAGAGGTCGGCTGTGCCGCCGTGATGCCGCTGGGTGCGCCAATTGGCTCTAATCAGGGTCTCGAAACTCGCGCGATGCTGGAGATCATCATTGAACAAGCCACCGTGCCGGTGGTGGTCGATGCGGGGATTGGCGTACCAAGCCATGCCGCGCAGGCGCTGGAGATGGGGGCCGACGCGGTACTGGTCAATACGGCGATTGCGGTGGCTGACGATCCGGTCATGATGGCGCGCGCGTTCCGCATGGCCGTAGAGGCCGGCTTGCTGGCAAGAGGATCCGGCCCTGGCTCGCGCAGTTTTCAGGCGCAGGCCACCAGCCCGCTGACCGGTTTTCTGGAGGCTCTCTCATGAGCACGTTTACCGAACGCTGGCGTCAGCTCAACTGGGACGATATCGCCCTGCGTATCAACAGCAAAACGGCGGCTGACGTGGAGCGTGCCCTGAATGCCCGTCATCTGACCCGTGAGGACCTGATGGCCCTGCTCTCTCCGGCGGCCAGCGCGTACCTTGAACCGATGGCGCAGCGCGCTCAGCGCCTTACCCGCCAGCGTTTTGGCAACACGGTAAGCTTCTACGTTCCACTTTATCTCTCGAACCTGTGCGCCAATGACTGCACCTATTGCGGTTTCTCCATGAGCAACCGCATCAAGCGGAAAACCCTTGATGAAGATGAGATCGCACGTGAGTGCGCCGCCATTCGTAAAATGGGGTTCGAACATCTTCTGCTGGTCACGGGCGAGCATCAGGGAAAAGTGGGAATGGACTATTTCCGTCAGCACCTTCCGGCGATACGTCGCGAGTTTGCGTCGTTGCAGATGGAGGTACAGCCCCTGTCGCAGGACGAGTACGCGGAGTTAAAATCGCTCGGGCTGGATGGGGTCATGGTTTACCAGGAAACCTACCACGAGGCAACGTACGCCCGGCACCACCTGAAGGGGAAGAAACAGGATTTCTTCTTCCGGCTGGAGACACCGGACAGGCTGGGCCGCGCCGGGATCGATAAAATCGGTCTCGGGGCGCTGATTGGGCTCTCCGACAGCTGGCGGGTCGATTGCTACATGGTGGCAGAGCATTTGCTGTGGCTCCAGCAGCACTACTGGCAGAGCCGCTATTCTATCTCTTTCCCCCGCCTGCGACCCTGCGCAGGCGGAATAGAACCGGCATCGCTGATGGATGAGCGTCAGCTGGTGCAGACTATCTGCGCGTTTCGCCTGCTCGCCCCGGAGGTTGAATTATCGCTTTCAACGCGTGAGTCCCCGGCGTTTCGCGATCGCGCGATCCCGCTGGCAATTAACAACGTCAGCGCGTTTTCCAAAACACAGCCGGGCGGTTACGGCGACGATCACCCGGAGCTGGAACAGTTTGCACCGCATGACGGGCGACGTCCGGAGGCAGTCGCCGCCGCCCTGACGGCACAGGGCCTACAGCCGGTCTGGAAAGACTGGGACAGCTGGCTGGGAAGAGCCTCGCAATAACGTTGAAACACGCTGCAATACGTTAAAAAAGTGTCGAGACACTACGGAAAGATAAAACCGGACGATTGTCAGCGATCGTCCGGTTTTTTATTGTCATCCGGTCAGCAAGGGATGCTGGCCAGGGCGAAAAGCTTCTTCCTCGTTTCGCCCTGCCTCCGATTTCTTGCATAAATGGGGCGGCAAAAACATGGATAAGGAATTTCTTAGTGATTCTTAAGATAAATCATCTTGCCGAAAATCGTGTTCCGTATAATTCACCGCGAACCGCAGGACAGCGACTATGCTGAGAGGATATCGGCAGACAAAAAGTATTCACCATCAGGATCGATGTACAACTCATGGCACTTCACAGCAAAAAGCTCTCTTTTACCCGGCCAATCATGCTCAGCTTCGCGGGGATCCTGTGCAGTTTTGCGCTGATCGCGGTCGTGGTCTCTCTTTCGCAAAGAAAGGATTTTCTTGAGGATTATCACAAGATTAACAGTAACTTCACGCATAACCTGGCGGTTAACTATACCGAATCAATCCTGCGTGAAAACGACTATATCCTTGGTCGCTCTGCGATGTACTTTGCCCGCAGCGAGATACTGAATGAGACGCTCAACGTCAACCCGACGCAAGGGCTGCAGATGTTGATGCATTTGCAAAACCTGATGCCGACCGTGTCATCCATCTCGCTGGCCGATACAGAGGGACATTATTTACACTCACCAGAAGCACCTCCCACGGAAAAGAGTAAAAACGTCGATCCGCGGACGCGCCCGTGGTTTGTCGCGCACGCAGAAGCCAGTATTTTCAGCCATTATACCCACCATTATACGGACTACTTTACCGGGCATCCGACAGTTACGCTTTATAAGCCATTGATTTCAACAGAAGGCAGACTCAAGGGAACCCTCGCCTTTCATCTTGATTTGACGTCGATGGGGTATACCCTTCGACAAATGGTGGCCCCCGTACAAGGGGAATTCTTCGTCGTCGAACGCGACGGGACCGTCGTGCTGCACCCAGATACAGGCGCCCTGTTCAAAAAGTACGTGAGCGAAGCGCTGATGGACAAAATGACCAGCGGCGAAGGCCATCTTTACGACCGGAAAACCAATGCCTGGTATTACTACTACTCTTTCACGAACCCGGACTGGTTTGTTATCTATCGGGTATCTGGCGCAACGCTTACCGATATCACCCGCCACGAAACTACTATCGTTGTCTGGGGCTTCGCGCTGGCAGCCATCATCATCATTCTGTTCGGCCTTTATTTGCGTCATGCCTCGCGTACCGTATTAATGACCATTATCAATGCGATCAAAACGGGCGATGTCAGCCAGGCACCGCGTCTGGAAGCGATGCTGAGCCACACGATTCAGTCCAATAAAGAGCGGGAGATGGCGTATGTTCGCCAGGCGACTCACGATGCGTTGACCGGCTGCAAAAACCGCCGCGCGTTTGACAATGATGTGGATGAACTGCTGACCGCCCACCAGCCTTTCGCACTGGCGCTGATTGATATCGATAACTTCAAATCGATCAACGACACATGGGGACATCTGAGTGGTGACATTGTCCTGCGTAATGTGGCGCGCGAAGGGATCCAGATAATGCAGCCACACAACATCTCGGTCTATCGCTACGGTGGAGAAGAGTTCGCGGTGATCTTCCAGGCCGAGCAGATCGCTGCCGCATTCTCATTGCTTGACGCCTGGCGCACCGCCGTTGAAAGGCGCGTCTGGCGGGAAGAAAACCTGCACGTTACGTTCAGTGCGGGTCTGGGGGAATGGCACTTCGAACCGCTGGAACAACTGGTGGGAAGTGTCGATAACGCGCTTTATAGCGCTAAACAGCAGGGAAAAAACCGCATTGTTCGAACAACCGTCGGCTAATTTTCTCTCCTCCCGTCAGAATTGTAACCGGTTTCAGAAAAATGCCGTTTTCTTTGTGATGCCTGACACACAATCGCGGTAAAGCGGTTGTTGAAGCGGTCTGCACGGGATAATTATCAATAAACACATGTAGATCGAGGCTGATTATGAAGAACATCGTTTTATGCTGTGCAGCGGGAATGTCAACCAGCATGCTGGTTCAACGTATGAAAGACGCCGCGCAGAAAAAAGGGGTTGAAGTCACCATTAAAGCCGTTCCGGTTGCGGAGTTTAAAGACAACATCGCGACGGCCGACATCGTATTGCTGGGGCCACAGGTTAAATACGAGCAGGCAAAACTGCAGGCACAGGCTGACCCACTGGGCAAAAAAGTCGCGGTGATCGACATGATGGACTACGGCATGATGAAAGGCGATGCCGTACTGGAAAAAGCCCTCAAACTGCTGGAGTGACCTCATGGAAGATTTAGAGACAACGATCATGGAACTGCTGGTCAACGCCGGGGCGGCGCGAAGTGCCGCGCTTACGGCATTACAAATGGCCCGCAAAGGTGAGTTCGACGAAGCCGAAAAAGCAATGGAAGAGTCTCGCGAATATGTGAAGCATGCGCATACGATCCAGACACAGCTTATCGGTCTTGACGAAGGAACCGGCAAGCTCCCGGTCAACCTGATAACCGTTCACTCTCAGGACCACCTGATGAACGCCATGGTGATTCAGGATCTGGCAGGCGACATGATTGAGCTTTATCGACGGATCCCGTTAGTGAATTGAAAAAATGCAGATGTAAAAAAACCCGCCGAGGCGGGTTTTTTATTTACTGCATCAACGATTACTCGTTGTCGGAACCGCCCAGACCTGCGTTCAGCAGTTCTGCCAGGCTCGCGGATGCATCTTCAGCAGTCACCTGCGGTGCAGCTGGCAGTTCGCCCGCAGCACGACGACGCATACGATCCTGATGGTATGCATAACCGGTACCCGCTGGGATCAGACGACCCACGATAACGTTCTCTTTCAGACCGCGCAGTTCATCACGTTTACCTGCAACAGCCGCTTCGGTCAGGACACGAGTCGTTTCCTGGAACGATGCTGCAGAGATGAAGGACTCGGTTGCCAGAGACGCTTTGGTGATACCCAGCAGATCGCGCGCGTAAGTCGCACCGATTTTGCCATTCGCTTCCAGGTCGCGGTTAGCGATCTTGACGCGTGAGTATTCAACCTGCTCGCCTTCGAGGAACTCAGAGCTGCCTGCGTTTTCGATGGTTGCTTTACGCAGCATCTGACGAACGATAACTTCGATGTGTTTATCGTTAATCTTAACGCCCTGCAGACGGTATACGTCCTGTACTTCGTTAACAATGTAACGGGTAACAGCATGTACACCACGCAGACGCAGGATGTCGTGCGGCGCTTCTGGACCGTCGGAAACAACGTCACCACGTTCTACACGTTCACCTTCGAACACGTTGAGCTGACGCCACTTAGGAATCATCTCTTCGTACGGCTCGCTGCCATCTACTGGAGTGATAACCAGACGGCGCTTACCTTTGGTCTCTTTACCGAAGGAAATGATACCGCTGATTTCAGCCAGGATTGCCGGCTCTTTCGGACGACGTGCTTCGAACAGGTCCGCAACGCGTGGCAGACCACCGGTGATGTCCTTGGTACCGCCGGATTCCTGAGGAATACGCGCCAGGGTGTCACCAGAGCTGATCTGTACGCCATCTTCCAGCTGTACAATCGCTTTACCCGGCAGGAAGTACTGCGCAGGCATATCGGTACCCGGGATCAGAACGTCATTACCCTGAGCATCAACGATTTTCAGTGCAGGACGCAGATCTTTACCACCGGTAGTACGTTCAGCAGAATCCAGAACCACCAGAGAAGACAGACCGGTCAGCTCGTCGGTCTGACGAGTAATGGTCTGGCCGTCGATCATGTCAGTAAAGCGGATGAAACCACTTACTTCGGTGATAACCGGCATGGTGTGTGGATCCCAGTTTGCAACGGTTTCACCGCCGGCAACCTGCTCGCCATCACCTTTCGCCATAACCGCACCGTAAGGTACTTTATAGCTCTCTTTGGTACGACCGAATTCGTCGATCAGCTTCAGCTCGGTGTTACGAGAGGTCACAACCAGCTTGCCTGCGGAGTTAACAACCGACTTCGCATTGCTGAGCTTGATGCTACCTTTGTTTTTCACCTGAATGCTGGATTCAGCAGCCGCACGAGATGCCGCACCACCGATATGGAACGTGCGCATCGTCAGCTGTGTACCTGGCTCACCGATGGACTGTGCCGCGATAACGCCGATAGCTTCACCTTTGTTGATGATGTGGCCACGCGCCAGGTCACGACCATAGCAGTGCGCACAAACACCAAAGTCGGTGTCACAGGATACAACGGAACGCACTTTCACGGAGTCAACAGAGTTCGCTTCCAGCAGGTCACACCACTGTTCGTGCAGCAGCGTGTTGCGTGGAACCAGAATGTCTGCGGTACCCGGCTTCAGAATGTCTTCCGCGGTTACACGACCCAGTACGCGATCGCGCAGTGGCTCTTTAACATCACCACCCTCGATAACCGGGGTCATGGTGATACCTTCGAGGGTGCCACAATCGTCTTCAGTTACGACCAGATCCTGTGCAACGTCAACCAGACGACGCGTCAGATAACCGGAGTTCGCTGTTTTCAGTGCGGTATCCGCCAGACCTTTACGCGCACCGTGCGTGGAGATGAAGTACTGGAGTACGTTCAGACCTTCACGGAAGTTCGCGGTGATTGGCGTTTCGATGATGGAACCATCTGGCTTCGCCATCAGACCACGCATACCTGCCAGCTGACGAATCTGTGCTGCAGAACCACGCGCACCGGAGTCGGCCATCATGTAGATGCTGTTGAAGGAAACCTGCTGCTCTTCTACGCCGTCACGGTTAATCACGGTTTCGGTCTGCAGGTTATCCATCATCGCCTTGGATACACGATCGTTCGCCGCAGCCCAGATATCGATAACTTTGTTATAGCGTTCGCCCGCGGTTACCAGACCAGACTGGAACTGCTCCTGGATCTCAGCAACTTCAGCTTCCGCTTCAGAGATGATCTCGTGTTTCTTCTCTGGGATGACCATGTCATCGATACCAACAGATGCACCTGAACGCGCTGCATAAGCAAAGCCGGTGTACATTGTCTGGTCAGCGAAGATAACGGTCGGCTTCAGACCCAGAATGCGGTAACAGGTGTTCAGCATTTTGGAGATCGCTTTCTTACCCAGCGCCTGGTTGACGATGGAGAAAGGCAGACCTTTCGGTACGATCATCCACAGAATGGCACGGCCAACGGTCGTGTCTTTCAGGCTGGTGTGCGCAACGAATTCGCCGTTTGCATCTTTTTCGTATTCAGTGATACGCACTTTAACGCGCGCATGCAGAGAGGCCAGGCCAGCGCGATAAATACGCTCAGCTTCTTTAGGGCCAGTCAGCACCATGCCTTCGCCTTTGGCGTTAACACAGTCACGGGTCATGTAGTACAGACCCAGTACAACGTCCTGAGAAGGAACAATGATTGGCTCACCGTTCGCTGGGGACAGAATGTTGTTGGTAGACATCATCAGCGCACGCGCTTCCAGCTGGGCTTCCAGCGTCAGCGGTACGTGAACAGCCATCTGGTCACCATCGAAGTCGGCGTTATACGCCGCACAAACCAGCGGGTGCAGCTGGATAGCTTTACCTTCGATCAGTACTGGCTCAAATGCCTGGATACCCAGACGGTGCAGGGTTGGTGCACGGTTCAGCAGTACCGGGTGTTCGCGGATCACTTCGTCCAGGATATCCCAGACTACAGCTTCTTCGCGCTCAACCATTTTCTTCGCGGCTTTGATGGTGGTGGCCAGGCCACGCAGTTCCAGCTTGCCGTAGATGAACGGTTTGAACAGCTCCAGCGCCATTTTCTTCGGCAGACCGCACTGATGCAGACGCAGGTATGGACCTACGGTGATAACAGAACGACCGGAGTAGTCAACACGCTTACCGAGCAGGTTCTGACGGAAACGACCCTGTTTACCTTTGATCATGTCGGCCAAAGATTTCAGAGGACGTTTGTTAGAACCGGTGATCGCACGACCGCGACGACCGTTATCCAACAGGGCGTCAACCGCTTCCTGCAGCATACGTTTTTCGTTACGTACGATGATGTCCGGCGCAGCCAGATCCAGCAGACGCTTCAGACGGTTGTTACGGTTAATGACGCGACGATACAGATCGTTCAGGTCAGAAGTCGCGAAACGACCACCATCCAGCGGAACCAGCGGACGCAGATCTGGCGGCAGTACCGGCAGAACGGTCAGGATCATCCACTCTGGTTTGTTACCAGACTGAACGAACGCTTCCAGCAGTTTGATACGCTTGGTCAGCTTTTTACGCTTGGTTTCGGAGTTGGTTTCGTTCAGCTCTTCACGCAGCTGCTCGCACTCTTGCTCCAGATCCATGCTCTTCAGCAGGGCCTGGATAGCTTCCGCACCCATTTTCGCGTCGAATTCGTCACCGAACTCTTCCAGCGCGTCCAGATACTGCTCTTCAGTCAGGATCTGGTGACGTTCCAGATTCGTCATACCGCCTTCGATAACCACATAAGATTCGAAGTACAGTACGCGTTCGATATCACGCAGCGGCATATCCAGCAGCAGACCGATACGGGACGGCAGAGATTTCAGGAACCAGATGTGCGCAGTCGGAGACGCCAGCTCGATGTGGCCCATGCGCTCACGACGCACTTTGGTCTGGGTCACTTCAACGCCACACTTCTCACAGATCACACCACGGTGTTTCAGGCGCTTGTACTTACCGCACAGGCACTCGTAGTCTTTTACTGGCCCGAAAATACGCGCACAGAAAAGGCCGTCACGCTCAGGCTTGAACGTACGGTAGTTGATGGTTTCCGGCTTTTTAACTTCACCGAAAGACCATGAACGGATCATGTCTGGCGAAGCCAGAGCAATTTTGATCGCATCAAACTCTTCGGTTTTAGTCTGCGCTTTCAGAAACTTTAATAAATCTTTCACGGATTTGCTCCCGTCGGAGTTAGCACAATCCGGTGCCGGGGGTTAACCCGGCACCAGTGACCTGTTTGAGCGAGAATTACTCGTCTTCCAGTTCGATGTTGATACCCAGCGAACGAATCTCTTTCAACAGTACGTTGAAGGACTCTGGCATGCCCGGTTCCATCTGATGGTTGCCGTCCACGATGTTTTTATACATCTTGGTACGACCGTTCACGTCATCAGACTTAACGGTGAGCATTTCCTGCAGGGTGTAGGCCGCGCCGTATGCTTCCAGCGCCCACACTTCCATCTCACCGAAGCGCTGACCACCGAACTGTGCCTTACCACCCAGCGGCTGCTGAGTAACCAGGCTGTAAGAACCGGTGGAACGAGCGTGCATTTTGTCGTCGACCAGGTGGTTCAGTTTCAGCATGTACATGTAACCTACGGTTACCGGACGCTCAAACTGTTCACCGGTACGGCCGTCAAACAGCGTAATCTGACCAGACGTTGGCAGACCACCCAGTTGCAGCAGCTCTTTAATTTCAGCTTCTTTTGCACCGTCGAAGACCGGCGTTGCAATTGGCATACCTTTGCGCAGGTTCTCTGCCAGACGCAGCACTTCTTCATCGCTGAAGGTGTTCAGGTCGACTTTCTGACGAACGTCGGTACCCAGATCGTAGGCACGCTGGATGAATTCGCGCAGTTTCGCGACTTCCTGCTGCTGTTTCAGCATGGCGTTGATCTTGTCGCCGATACCTTTCGCAGCCATACCCAGGTGGGTTTCCAGAATCTGACCGATGTTCATACGAGACGGTACGCCCAGTGGGTTCAGTACGATATCTACCGGCGTACCGTTAGCATCGTGCGGCATATCTTCGATCGGGTTGATCTTAGAGATAACACCCTTGTTACCGTGACGACCTGCCATCTTATCACCAGGCTGGATCTGACGTTTAACGGCCAGATACACCTTAACAATCTTCAGCACGCCTGGTGCCAGATCGTCGCCCTGAGTGATTTTGCGGCGTTTCGCTTCGAGTTTTTTCTCGAACTCGTGTTTCAGTTCGTCATACTGCTCAGCCAGCTGTTCCAGCTGATTCTGTTTCTCTTCGTCGGTCAGGCCCAGTTCCAGCCAGCGATCGCGTGGCAGTTTGTCGAGCTTCTCAGCTTCAACGCCACCGGCAACCAGCACCGCATAAATACGGCTGAACAAACCTGCTTCGAGGATCTGCAGTTCTTCAGACAGGTCTTTCTTGGCCTGCTTGAGCTGCATCTCTTCGATTTCCAGCGCACGTTTATCTTTCTCAACGCCATCACGGGTGAAGACCTGAACGTCGATAACCGTACCGGAAACACCGTTTGGTACGCGCAGAGAAGAGTCTTTAACGTCAGACGCTTTCTCACCGAAGATCGCACGCAGCAGTTTTTCTTCTGGGGTCAGTTGAGTTTCACCTTTCGGCGTTACCTTACCAACCAGAATGTCGCCGCCGGTCACTTCCGCACCGATGTAAACAATACCGGATTCATCCAGTTTGGAGAGCGCTGCTTCACCCACGTTAGGGATATCGGCCGTGATCTCTTCTGGCCCCAGCTTGGTGTCACGGGACACACATGCCAGTTCCTGAATGTGGATGGTGGTGAAACGATCTTCCTGAACCACACGCTCGGAGACGAGGATGGAGTCTTCGAAGTTGTAACCGTTCCACGGCATGAACGCTACGCGCATGTTCTGACCGAGCGCCAGTTCACCGAGGTCGGTGGACGGACCGTCTGCCAGCACGTCGCCGCGCTCAACTGGCTCACCCAGAGATACACAAGGCATCTGGTTGATACAGGTGTTCTGGTTAGAACGGGTGTATTTGGTCAGGTTGTAGATGTCGATACCTGCTTCACCCGGATACATCTCGTCTTCGTTAACTTTGATAACGATACGGGAAGCATCCACGTACTGAACGGTACCGCCACGTTTAGCCACGGCAGTAACACCGGAGTCAACGGCAACAGCACGTTCCATACCGGTACCAACCAGCGGCTTATCAGCACGCAGAGTTGGAACGGCCTGACGTTGCATGTTCGCACCCATCAATGCACGGTTGGCGTCATCGTGTTCCAGGAACGGGATCAGGGACGCACCGACGGATACCACCTGCTGGGTGGATACGTCCATGTAGTCAACCTGGTCGCGGCTGAACAAGCTGGATTCGCCTTTGCTACGGCAGGTAACCAGATCTTCTACAAAGTGGCCTTCGTCATCCAGGTTGGAGTTCGCCTGAGCGATAACGTAGTTGCCTTCTTCGATAGCAGACAGGTAATGAATTTCGTCGGTTACAACACCGTCGGTCACTTTACGATACGGGGTTTCGAGGAAACCGTATTCGTTTGTCTGTGCGTACACGGACAGGGAGTTGATCAGACCGATGTTTGGACCTTCAGGCGTTTCGATTGGACATACGCGACCATAGTGCGTCGGGTGTACGTCTCGAACTTCGAAGCCTGCACGTTCACGGGTCAGACCGCCTGGGCCGAGTGCGGAGATACGACGTTTGTGCGTAATCTCAGACAGCGGGTTGTTCTGGTCCATAAACTGAGACAGCTGGCTGGAACCGAAGAACTCTTTCACTGCTGCGGAAATCGGCTTGGCGTTGATCATATCCTGAGGCATCAGGGTATCCAGATCGCCCAGAGACAGACGCTCTTTCACCGCACGCTCAACGCGGACCAGGCCAACGCGGAACTGGTTTTCCGCCATTTCGCCAACGGAACGGATACGACGGTTGCCGAGGTGGTCGATATCGTCCACTTCGCCTTTACCGTTACGGATATCGATGAGCTTCTTCATCACTTCGATGATGTCGTCTTTGCTCAGGATACCGGAACCTTCGATCTCATCACGCAGCAGAGAACGGTTGAACTTCATACGACCTACCGCGGACAAATCGTAGCGGTCTTCGGAGAAGAACAGGTTCTCGAACAGGCTTTCAGCCGCTTCGCGAGTTGGTGGCTCACCAGGACGCATCATGCGGTAGATTTCAACCAGCGCGCTCAGACGATCGGTCGTTGGGTCGACGCGGATAGTCTCAGAGATATAAGGACCGTGGTCCAGATCGTTGGTGAACAGCGTTTCGATACGTTTGTGGCCAGACTGGCTCAGCTTAGCCAGCAGATCCAGGCTCAGCTCCATGTTAGCCGGGCAGATCAGCTCGCCAGTTGATTCATCAACGTAATCTTTCGCGGCTACTTTTCCTGCAATGTACTCAACCGGAACTTCGATGTGTTTGATATCATCTTTTTCCAGCTGGCGGATGTGGCGCGCGGTGATACGGCGACCTTTTTCCACATACACTTTGCCGTCGGCTTCGATGTCGAACGACGCGGTCTCACCACGCAGACGTTCCGGCACCAGCTCCATCTGCAGCTTGTTGTCGCGGATTTCAAAGATCACTTTCTCAAAGAACAGGTCCAGGATCTGCTCAGTGGTATATTGCAGCGCACGCAGAATGATGGTTGCAGGCAGCTTACGACGACGGTCGATACGGACAAACAGGTTGTCTTTTGGATCGAACTCGAAGTCCAGCCATGAACCACGGTAAGGAATGATACGTGCGTTATACAGTACTTTACCGGAAGAGTGTGTTTTACCTTTATCGCTGTCGAAGAAGACGCCCGGGCTACGATGCAGCTGGGAAACGATAACACGCTCAGTACCGTTGATAACGAAAGTACCGTTGTCTGTCATGAGCGGAATTTCACCCATGTAGACTTCTTGTTCTTTAATGTCTTTTACGGTGCCTTCCGGCGCTTCGCGCTCGTAGATCACCAGACGCAGTTTTACGCGCAGCGGTGCGGAATAGGTCACGCCACGGATCTGACATTCCTGAACGTCAAACACCGGTTCGCCAAGGCGGTAGCTGACGTACTGCAGCTCGGAGTTACCGCTGTAGCTCTGAATCGGGAACACGGAACGGAAGGCGGCTTCCAGACCGTACTGCCCTTCAGGATCTTGCTCGATAAACTTCTGGAACGAGTCAAGCTGGATAGAAAGGAGATATGGAATGTCCAGAACTTGTGGACGTTTACCAAAATCCTTACGAATACGTTTTTTCTCGGTATAGGAGTAAACCATAGGGTTCCTCAGCTCGCTGACAAGTCGACCCATCTGTCCGACGAAGGGACAGTTTGTGCAACACCATTTTGTGGACCGGAAAATTGAATACTTTCCGCAATACCTGTTGCTATCACGCTTAAATCATTTCGTCGCGATTTACACAGAGCGAGCACCCTGTCGCAATATATTAAGTCGTCGATAGAAACATGCATTGTCAGGACAATCAGCAGTCAAACAGTGTGAAATGCTACTGATGCCTTACAGCGCAAAAAGGCTGGTGACTAAAAAGTCACCAGCCATCAGCCTAATTGCTTAGGCTGCAACCAGAAGGGTTGGCTTATTTAACTTCAACTTCAGCGCCAGCTTCTTCCAGAGATTTTTTCAGTGCTTCTGCGTCGTCTTTGCTCACGCCTTCTTTCAGCGCAGCTGGAGCAGATTCTACCAGGTCTTTAGCTTCTTTCAGACCCAGGCCAGTTGCGCCACGTACTGCTTTGATAACAGCAACTTTGTTAGCGCCTGCAGCTTTCAGAATTACGTCGAATTCAGTTTTTTCTTCAGCAGCGTCAGCAGCTGGGCCAGCAGCAACAGCTACAGCGGCAGCAGCAGAAACACCGAATTTTTCTTCCATTGCAGAAATCAGTTCTACAACGTCCATTACGGACATAGCGGCAACTGCTTCAATGATTTGATCTTTAGTGATAGACATTTAAATTGTTCCTGAAAATCAGAATAAGTTTATACGTAAGCAAATGCTTTATAAAGATAACTGCGATTAAGCAGCTTCTTTTGCATCGCGAACAGCAGCCAGAGTGCGAACCAGTTTGCCAGCCGAAGCTTCTTTCATGGTTGCCATCAGGCGTGCAATTGCTTCTTCGTAGGTCGGCAGGGTTGCCAGGCGATCGATTTGCGATGCCGGGATCAACTCACCTTCAAAGGCTGCAGCTTTGACCTCAAATTTTGCATTCGCTTTCGCGAACTCTTTGAACAGACGAGCAGCAGCGCCCGGGTGTTCCATAGAGTATGCAATCAGGGTCGGACCAACAAACGTGTCTTTCAGGCACTCGAAAGGAGTACCTTCAACTACGCGACGCAGCAGGGTGTTACGAACAACACGCATGTATACGCCAGCTTCACGACCTGCTTTACGCAGTTCAGTCATTTTGTCTACAGTAACGCCACGGGAATCCGCAACTACTGCAGACAGCGCGCCTTTGGCTACTTCGCTGACTTCAGCAACAATCGCTTGTTTGTCTTGAAGATTTAAAGCCATTAGCTTTGCTCCTGGATGTTTGCCGGAACTCATGTTCCGGAACTCACTTCACTCTCCCAAACGGAAAGAGCGTCTTAATACGGTGAGCAGAAACAAGCCAGAATATCCAAAAATAATCTTAGCGTTCTGTCACCGTCTACGCAGGGGATTAAGTTTCTTGCGAAACTCCTGCGGTCTTCGACGGAGGCCTGGATAGGCCAGGCTCCAACGAACAAATCTTTTTAGCTGCTAACTTTCGTTAGCATACGTGGGGGTAAGATTGTAGACAAAATCACCGCCCACGTAAAGGCATTAGTTTACAGAAGCGCTCAGGCCAGCCTGGTCAACTGCAACACCTGCACCCATGGTGGTGGAGATGCTAACTTTCTTGATGTACACGCCTTTCGCCTGAGTTGGTTTTGCTTTTTTCAGCGCAACCAGCAGAGCTTCCAGGTTTTCTTTCAGTTTGTCAGCGTCAAAGTCCACTTTACCGATGGTGGTGTGGATGATGCCGTTTTTGTCGTTACGATAACGAACCTGACCTGCTTTAGCGTTCTTAACCGCTTCAGCAACGTTAGGCGTTACAGTACCCACTTTCGGGTTTGGCATCAGGCCACGTGGACCCAGAACCTGGCCCAGCTGGCCAACAACGCGCATTGCATCTGGAGATGCGATAACAACGTCGAAGTTCATTTCGCCTTTCTTGATCTGGTCAGCCAGATCTTCCATACCTACCAGTTCAGCGCCAGCAGCTTTAGCAGCTTCTGCGTTAGCACCCTGAGTAAATACAGCTACGCGAACGGAACGGCCAGTACCGTGTGGCAGTACAGTTGCACCACGAACGTTCTGATCAGATTTACGAGCATCGATGCCCAGGTTAACAGCAACGTCAACGCTTTCAACGAACTTAGCAGTAGCCAGTTCTTTCAGCAGAGCGATAGCTTCGTTGATGTCGTACTGTTTGGTCGCATCAACTTTGTCACGGATCACGGACATGCGCTTGGTCAGTTTAGCCATTTCTTAGTCCTCCACTACCAGGCCCATGGAACGTGCAGTACCTTCGATGGAGCGAGTCATCGCTTCAATGTCGGCACCAGTCATGTCGGCAGCTTTGGTCTGCGCGATTTCCTGCAGCTGAGCGCGGGAAATTTTACCCACTTTGTCTTTGTTCGGTTTACCGGAACCAGACTTGATACCCGCCGCTTTCTTCAGCAGAACTGCTGCTGGAGGGGTTTTGGTAACGAAAGTGAAAGAACGGTCAGCGTAAACAGTGATTACAACTGGGATTGGCAGACCTTTTTCCAGGGATTCGGTTTTGGCGTTGAACGCTTTACAGAATTCCATGATGTTCACACCCTGCTGACCCAGAGCTGGACCAACTGGTGGACTTGGGTTCGCCATACCAGCTGCAACCTGCAGCTTGACGTAGGCTTGTACTTTCTTAGCCATTCTAAAATCCTCTGATTGGGTAATAGCGCCTCAGGGAGGCTCCCCGTGAATAAAATTCGTTTTACGGGCCGAGACCCATAAAAACAAAAGGCGCGAAATTGTATTCCAATCTCGCGCCTTGTGCAACGATTAAATCGTCGCTTTTTTGATCGCTGCTTAGGCTTTCTCTACCTGAGCAAAGTCCAGTTCTACCGGGGTCGCACGACCGAAGATAGAGACGGAGACTTTCAGGCGGGACTTCTCGTAGTCCACTTCTTCAACCACACCATTAAAGTCAGCAAACGGACCGTCATTAACACGAACCATTTCACCCGGCTCAAACAGCGTTTTCGGACGCGGCTTATCACCCACCTGCTGCAGGCGGTTCATAATCGCATCAACTTCTTTGTCGCTGATTGGCGCCGGACGGTCAGACGTGCCGCCGATAAAGCCCATCACGCGCGGTACGCTGCGCACCAGGTGCCAGCTCGCGTCGTTCATAACCATCTGAACCAGCACGTAACCCGGGAAGAATTTGCGCTCGCTTTTGCGACGCTGGCCGCCACGGATCTCAACCACTTCTTCGGTCGGAACCATAACTTCGCCAAATAACTCTTCCATGTTGTGTAATTTGATATGCTCACGCAGCGACGTTGCTACGCGGCCTTCAAAACCGGAAAACGCCTGAACGACGTACCAGCGCTTTTTAGGAGCTTCAGACATCTCAGAACCTCAGGCCAGTGATAAAGGATACCAGGCGAACCAGAATACCATCCAGTCCCCACAGGATCAGTGACATTACAGCGGTAACCGCCGCTACAATCAGCGTGGTGTGCAATGTTTCCTGGCGAGTCGGCCAAATCACCTTGCGGACTTCGGTACGCGCTTCGCGTGCAAAAGCGACAGTCGCTTTGCCTTTCGTCGTCAACAGCGCGACACCACCCGCTGCAGCAATCAGAATTACCACTGCAAGCGCGCGTAGCGGCAGCATAATGTCACGATAAAGGTAGTTGCCGACAATCGCTACGATCAGCAGAACGGCTACCACTACCCATTTCATCGCTTCCAGGCCGCGCCCGCTCCCTTGAGCTTCGGTATTCGCACTCATAAACCAACCTGTCAGAAGTATTCTACAAACATTTTCACCCCGCGATTGCGAGGCAAACCAAATCGAAATGCTCATTCGCTTTTCGGATTATACGCTCTCTGCAGAGCCTGTCTCAGCAATGATTATGACAAAAATAATCACTGATGAGCCAGGTTCTGATCTGAAAGCGTGCAAAAAGGGCATCAAATGATGCCCTTTTATTGCGCATTGCGTCAAATGTTATCAGCAATTAGCCGAGAACTTTAGCAACCACGCCCGCGCCAACGGTACGGCCACCTTCACGGATTGCGAAACGCAGACCGTCATCCATCGCGATTGGGTGGATCAGAGTCACAACCATCTTGATGTTGTCGCCTGGCATTACCATCTCAACGCCTTCTGGCAGTTCGATGGTACCGGTCACGTCAGTTGTACGGAAGTAGAACTGTGGACGGTAGCCTTTGAAGAACGGAGTATGACGGCCGCCTTCGTCTTTGGACAGGATGTACACTTCAGATTCGAACTTGGTGTGTGGCTTGATTGAGCCTGGCTTCGCCAGAACCTGACCACGTTCGATTTCTTCACGTTTGATACCACGCAGCAGAACACCAACGTTCTCACCAGCACGGCCTTCGTCCAGCAGTTTGCGGAACATTTCAACGCCAGTACAGGTAGACTTCGCAGTCTCTTTGATACCAACGATTTCAACTTCTTCACCAACTTTGATGATACCGCGCTCTACACGACCGGTAACAACGGTACCACGACCGGAGATGGAGAATACGTCTTCGATTGGCAGCAGGAATGGCTTGTCAATCGCACGCTCTGGTTCTGGGATGTAAGAATCCAGGAAGCCAGCCAGTTCGATGATTTTCTCTTCCCACTCTGCTTCGCCTTCGAGCGCTTTCAGCGCGGAACCACGAACGATTGGGGTGTCGTCGCCTGGGAAATCGTACTGAGACAGCAGTTCACGAACTTCCATCTCTACCAGTTCCAGCAGCTCTTCGTCATCAACCATGTCACACTTGTTCAGGAACACGATGATGTAAGGAACGCCTACCTGACGACCCAGCAGGATGTGCTCACGAGTCTGAGGCATTGGGCCGTCAGTCGCAGCAACAACCAGGATCGCGCCGTCCATCTGCGCAGCACCGGTGATCATGTTTTTAACATAGTCGGCGTGGCCTGGGCAGTCTACGTGTGCGTAGTGGCGAGTCGGGGTGTCGTATTCAACGTGAGAAGTGTTGATGGTGATACCACGAGCTTTTTCTTCCGGCGCGTTATCGATCTGGTCGAATGCGCGAGCAGCACCGCCGTAGGTTTTAGCCAGTACGGTAGTGATTGCAGCGGTCAGCGTTGTTTTACCATGGTCAACGTGGCCGATAGTACCGACGTTAACGTGCGGTTTTGTACGTTCAAACTTTTCTTTAGACATCGATTGTCCCTCTAAGACACGGATAAATCGGTGATATCACCACATCAACCAGGCAACATGCCCGACTTGTTGAATGAACATAACAGAAGAGAAACAGGGAAGGAGAGAAAAGAAGTGGTGCTGATACCCAGAGTCGAACTGGGGACCTCACCCTTACCAAGGGTGCGCTCTACCAACTGAGCCATATCAGCACGTATTGGAGCGGGCAGCGGGAATCGAACCCGCATCATCAGCTTGGAAGGCTGAGGTAATAGCCATTATACGATGCCCGCATCCTGAAACTCGGCTACCCAGTTCTTTCTGTAACAAAAAAAGAGATTTCTCTCTTTTTCAGTTTGAGCTGGCTAATTTTTCCAACCAGCTCCGGCGGCATTTACGCTGCCAGAAAGTGGTGGTGGGGGAAGGATTCGAACCTTCGAAGTCTGTGACGGCAGATTTACAGTCTGCTCCCTTTGGCCGCTCGGGAACCCCACCGGACTTGATGGTGCCGACTACCGGAATCGAACTGGTGACCTACTGATTACAAGTCAGTTGCTCTACCTACTGAGCTAAGTCGGCATCAAGTAGCGCGCATTCTATGGATACCTGCGCGGTCATGCAACTAAAAATTTGCATAAAACGTTCTTTCGCTCACATTTTATGCGAACAGCATACTAAGCGCTGTAAAAGTAGTCATTCGCGGTCAAATAATCAACATGCAAGGGTCGTTTGCACGGGATACACCGTAGCGTGACGGCTTCCGCGTAACGTAGCGCTTTCCATCTTTTTTCTTATTATTCCTGCCATCTGGTGTTAACCTCCTGCCCATTGTCCAAAATTAACTGTGTGATGAGCCACGATCCGGCAGTATTGAGCTGGCTCACTGAAGCATGCTTATGAGCAAAAAAGAGCAAACGTTAATGACGCCTTATCTTCACTTTAACCGCAGCCAGTGGGCTGCCCTGCGTGATTCCGTCCCTATGACGCTGACGGAAGGTGAAATCGCACGGTTAAAAGGGATAAACGAAGATCTGTCCCTGGAAGAGGTGGCAGAAATTTATCTCCCCCTTTCTCGCTTGCTTAACTTCTATATCAGCTCCAACCTGCGCCGTCAGGCGGTACTGGAGCAGTTCCTCGGAACGAACGGTCAGCGCATTCCTTATATCATCAGCATTGCGGGCAGCGTGGCCGTGGGTAAAAGCACCACCGCGCGCGTATTGCAGGCGCTGTTGAGCCGCTGGCCTGAACACCGCAGCGTTGAGTTAATTACCACCGACGGCTTCCTGCACCCGAACGAAGTATTAAAAGAACGCGGGCTAATGAAGAAGAAGGGCTTCCCGCTCTCTTATGATATGCACCGTCTGGTGAAATTTGTCTCTGACCTGAAATCCGGGGTGCCTCACGTCACGGCACCGGTCTATTCACACCTGATTTACGATCGTATTCCGGATGGGGATAAAACGGTGGTCCAGCCGGATATCCTGATCCTGGAAGGGTTAAACGTCCTGCAGAGCGGGATGGATTATCCTCATGATCCACATCATGTGTTCGTTTCAGACTTCGTCGATTTCTCTATATATGTTGATGCGCCGGAAGATCTTCTCCAGAGCTGGTACATCAACCGCTTCCTGAAGTTCCGGGAAGGCGCGTTCACCGATCCTGACTCTTACTTCCATAACTATGCGCAGCTGTCAAAAGAAGAGGCCATTAAGGTGGCGACGGGGCTGTGGAATGAGATCAACTACGTGAACCTGAAAGAGAACATCCTGCCGACGCGCGAACGCGCAAGTCTGATCCTCACCAAGAGCGAGAAGCACGCAGTCGACCAGATTCGCTTGCGGAAATAATTGCGCAGACATAAAAAACCGGCTTAACGCCGGTTTTTTTCTTTATGCATGTGGCTTCTCGCCATTTTCATCCTGATCGACCGCGAAACAGGCGACCAGTTGACCACCATAATCCTTCAGCTGCGGCTGCAGCTGCGTGCAGGGACCAAAGCGGCGACTGCAGCGGGCGTTAAATGCACACCCAGGAGGCGGATTCAGCGGGCTTGGCAACTCACCCGTCAGCTTAATACGCTCACGGCGATCGTCCGGGTTGAGACGCGGCGTCGCAGACAGCAGGGCCTGGGTATACGGGTGACGCGGGTTAGTAAAGATCTGGTCTTTGCTCCCCTTCTCCACGCAGCGCCCCAGGTACATCACCATCACTTCATCCGCAATGTGTTCGACAACCGACAGATCGTGGGAGATGAACACGTAAGAGAGTCCCAGTTCCTGCTGGAGATCCATCATCAGGTTCAGCACCTGCGCACGCACGGAAACGTCGAGCGCGGAGACGGGCTCATCGGCAATCACCACGTCCGGGTCGAGCATCAGGCCGCGGGCGATGGCAATACGCTGACGCTGGCCGCCGGAGAACATATGCGGGTAGCGGTCATAATGCTCGGTTTTCAGGCCGACCTTCGCCATCATCGCCAGCGCTTTTTCGCGGCGCTGCTCTTTGCTCAGATTACTGTTAATGAGCAGCGGCTCTTCCAGAATCTGTCCCACTTTTTTACGCGGGTTCAGAGAACCGTACGGGTTCTGGAACACAATCTGGATTTTCTGGCGACGCAACTTCTGCGCCTGAGGATCGTGTTTGAGCAGATCCTGCCCCTGATAATAAAGTTCACCGCCGGTCGGGACTTCAATCATCGTCAACAGACGGCCCAGCGTAGATTTACCACAGCCCGACTCCCCAACCACCGCCAGCGTTTTGCCGCGTTCGAGGGTAAAGGAGACGCCGTCCAGCGCTTTCACCAGGCGCTCAGGGGCAAAAATCCCCTTCTTCACCGGGTAGTGTTTTTTCAGGTCGATGGCCTGCAACAGCGGTTGTTGCGTGGTGGCCTGTTGCGTACTCATAGTGTTGGCCTCCCGGCATCATCGAGTGGGTAGTGGCATTTCGACTGACGGCCGTCAGCAAGCAGGTTCAGCTCTGGCTCCTCCGCCCGGCATTTGTCCGTCGCATACGGACAGCGCGGGTTAAGCAGACAGCCCTGCGGACGGTCATATTTACCCGGCACCACACCCGGCAGTGACGCCAGGCGCGCTTTATCCTGGGCAAACTCCGGCAGCGCACGCAGCAGAGCCTGCGTATAAGGGTGACGCGGTGCGCGGAAGATATCGTGCGAACTTCCGGTCTCGACGACCTGGCCTGCATACATCACGATGATTTTGTGCGCCGCTTCGGCCACCAGCGCCAGGTCATGCGTAATCAGGACCAGCGCCATATTTTCCTGCTGCTGCAACTCCAGCAGCAGTTCGATGATTTGCGCCTGAATGGTCACGTCCAGCGCCGTCGTCGGTTCATCCGCAATCAGCAGTTTTGGCCGACAGGCAATCGCCATCGCGATCATCACGCGCTGGCTCATCCCGCCAGAGAGCTGGTGCGGGTAGACGTCCAGACGCGATGCCGGGTCAGGAATACCCACCTGATTCAGCAGATCGATCGCGCGCTGGCGACGGGTTTTCTTATTACCGCCCTGGTGCACCTTTATCGCTTCCATAATCTGGAAGCCGACGGTGTAACACGGGTTCAGGCTGGTCATCGGGTCCTGGAAAATCATCGCCACTTCCGCGCCCACCAGCTGGCGGCGCTGTTTTTCGGAAATGCGCTTCAGATCCTGACCATTGAACTGCAGGTTTTCCGCCATCACGCGGCCGGGATAATCGATAAGCCCCATAATCGCCAGTGAGCTCACCGACTTACCGGAACCGGATTCCCCGACAATACCCACCACTTCGCCCTGATTTACGCTGTAGCTGATGCGGTCCACGGCGCGAAACTCAGTGCCAACGTCTCCGAAGTGCACCGATAATTGATCTACATTTAATAACGCCATCTCGTGCCTCTTACTGCTTCAGTTTGGGATCAAGCGCATCACGCAGGCCGTCACCCATCAGGTTAAATGCCAGCACCGTCAGCAGGATTGCCAGACCCGGGAAGGTGACAACCCACCAGGCGCTTTGTGCGAACTGCAACACGTCGGAGAGCATCGTGCCCCACTCCGGTGTTGGCGGCTGCGCACCCATGCCCAGGAAGCCAAGAGCGGCCATATCAAGAATGGCGTTTGAGAAACCGAGCGACGCCTGAACAATCAACGGCGCAAGGCAGTTCGGGAAGATATTGACGAACATCTGGCGCATCGCCCCCGCCCCCGCCACGCGAGACGCGGTGACGTAGTCGCGGTTCACTTCCACCAGCACCGCCGCACGGGTTAAACGCACGTAGTGAGGAAGCGCCACGAAGGTCAACGCCAGCGCGGCGTTACCGATAGACGGACCGAAGATCGCCACCAGCACCAGCGCCAGCAGCAGGCTTGGCAGCGCCAGCATGATGTCGACAACACGCATAATGATGTTATCGACGATGCCGCCGAAGTAACCCGCCACCAGACCAAGCACAATCCCCATAATCAGGGACAGCACCACCACCAGGCAGCCAACCAGCAGCGACAGACGCGCGCCGTACATCAGACGCGAAAGCACATCGCGGCCTACATCATCGGTACCCAGCAGGTGCGCCAGGCTACCGCCATCCTGCCACGCAGGAGGTGCAAGCAGCGCATCGCGGAACTGATCCGCAGGGTTATAAGGTGCGAGGAAGTTCGCAAACACCGCAATCAGGATCATGATTGCGACATACACCAGCCCTACTACCGCACCTTTATTGCGCTTGAAGTAGTGCCAGAACTCCTGCAGCGGTGTCATTGGAACCGGTGCAGCAACCACTTTGTTTTCAGAAACGTGTGACATGATGGCCCCTTACTTCTTATGACGAATACGCGGGTTCACCACGCCGTACAGCAAATCGACCAGCAGGTTGACGAGGATAATCATCGTCGCGACCAGCAGCACCCCGCCCTGCACGACCGGATAGTCACGGCGTTGCAGCGCATCAATCAGCCAGCGTCCGAGGCCGGGCCAGGAGAAGATGGTTTCGGTCAGGATCGCCCCTGCCAGCAGCGTACCCACCTGAAGACCAATAACGGTCACCACCGGCAGCATGGCGTTACGCAGCGCATGTACGATGATGACGCGCATACGGGTTAACCCTTTGGCGCGTGCGGTACGGATGTAATCTTCGCCCAGCACTTCCAGCATGGAGGAACGGGTCATACGCACAATCACCGCCAGAGGGATGGTGCCCAGCACCATGGCTGGCAGGATCATATGCGCGACGGCATCGATGAAGTTACCCTCTTCACCCCAGATAGCCGTATCAATCAGCATAAAGCCGGTCAACGGATTGGTGTCGTCGAGGAAAACCATATCGCTGACGCGCCCGGAGACGGGCGTCAGGTTAAGCTGCACCGAAACCAGCATAATCAGCATCATGCCCCACCAGAAGATAGGCATGGAGTAGCCGGTCAGCGCCAGGCCAACAGCGGTGTGGTCGAAAATTGAGCCACGTTTAACGGCAGCCAGTACCCCAACTGGAATACCCACCGCAGTGGCGAAAATCATGGCGCAGACGCCAAGCTCCAGTGTCGCTTTAAAACGCGGCACGAACTCGTCCCACACCGGAAGACGGCTTTTTAGCGAAATCCCTAAGTCACCGTGCAACACGCCCCAGATATAATGGAGGTACTGCTGCCACATCGGCTTATCGAGGCCGAGTTCAGCCAGAAGCTGCGCATGACGTTCAGGGGAGATACCACGCTCGCCCGCCATAATCATTACCGGGTCGCCGGGGATCATATGGACGAAGGCAAAAGTGAGAAGGGTGATACCGATAAACGTCGGGATAACAAGTCCCAGACGTCGGAGGATGAACTGCAACATAACCCGGATTCTCTCTGATGACGCACGACCAGTGGCGTGACGTCTGTATTGCTCACAAATCTTATCCCCTCTCCTTTCAGAGAGGAAATAAAGCACTGCTGCCGGGTGGCGCTACGCTTACCCGGCCTACATACCGTAGGCCAGTGCAAGCGCAACGCCGCCTGGCGTTGCTTTTAATTATTCAACCGATACGTTTTCGAAGTGGTGTTTGCCCAGTGGATCAACCACATAGCCCTTCACTTCTTTACGCACTGGCTCATACACGGTGGAGTGAGCAACAATCAGCGCCGGAGCCTGATCGTGCATAACAACCTGCGCTTGCTTGTACAGCTCAATACGTTTGTTGTGATCGTCGGTCGCACGCGCCGGCTGGATCAGGTCTTCAAACGGCTTGTAGCACCAGCGAGAGTAGTTAGAACCGTCTTTCGCCGCCGCGCAGCTGAACAGGGTAGCGAAGAAGTTGTCCGGATCCCCGTTGTCACCGGTCCAGCCCATCATCACCGCCTGGTGCTCACCCGCTTTGGCGCGCTTCAGGTACTCGCCCCACTCGTAGGTCACGATCTTGGCCTGTACACCAACTTTCGCCCAGTCAGCCTGAACCATTTCCGCCATACGGCGTGCGTTCGGGTTGTACGGACGCTGTACCGGCATCGCCCACAGCTCAACGGTGAAGCCTTTATCCTGGCCCGCTTCTTTCAGCAGCGCTTTCGCTTTCTCAGGATCGTAGCTGTAGTCTTTAACGTCATCGTTATAGCCCCACATAGTTGGTGGGATCAGGTTCTTGGCTGCAACGCCTGCGCCCTGGTAAACGGCTTTGATGATCGCTTCTTTGTTCACCGCGTAGGTCAGCGCCTGACGCACTTTCACGTCATCAAACGGTTTCTTCTCGGTGTTGAAGGAGAGGTAGCCCACGTTCAGGCCCGCCTGTTCCAGCAGGTTAATGTTCTTATCCTGCTTCATGCGCGCGATGTCAGCCGGGTTCGGGTATGGCATCACCTGGCATTCGTTTTTCTGCAGTTTTGCATAACGCACGGACGCATCAGGCGTGATGGAGAAGACCAGACGGTCGATCTGCGGCTTGGTGCCCCAGTAGCCCGGGAAGGCTTTATACAGAATACGGGAATCTTTCTGGTACTGCAGCAGCTGGAACGGGCCGGTACCGATTGGGTTCAGGTCCACTTTCTCAGGCGTGCCGGCTTTCAGCATGTTGTCCGCATACTCTTTAGAGAGAATAGAGGCGAAGTCCATGGCCAGGTCAGCCAGGAATGGCGCTTCCGGACGCGTCAGCACGAACTGCACGGTTTTATCGTCCACTTTTTTCACTTCTGAGATCAGGTCAGGCAGCCCCATCCCTTCGAAGTACTCATAGCTGCCGCCCGACACTTTGTGGTACGGGTTCTGGGCATTTTTCTGACGGTCGAAGGAGAACACAACGTCGTCGGCGTTAAAGTCACGCGTTGGTTTAAATTCTTTGCTGTCCTGCCACTTCACGCCCTGACGCAGGTGGAAGGTATAGGTCTTACCGTCTTCGCTGACGTCCCACTTCTCAGCCAGACCCGGAATCACTTCGGTGGTGCCGGTTTTGAATTCAACCAGACGGTTATAGATCGGTACAGAGCTTGCGTCGTACGTCGTGCCAGAGGTAAAGAGCTGTGGGTTAAAGCCTTCCGGCGAGCCTTCAGAACAGTAAACCAGGGTTTTTGCCTGTACGCTTGCTGCCACGGTCATAGCCACCAGGCTCAGACCAAGCTTCAGCATCCCTGACTTCTTCAAGGAAATACTCATTATTCTGCTCCAATGTGATGTTTTGCTTTGTTGTGTTACGCCGCCAGACCTTTATTTATTTTTTACCCGGTCCGGTCGGTGGTGCCCGAAGGCAGTAAAGGGATGGAGAATCCTTTCAGAAGAGCGTTTGAGTTGCAGCGCAGATCGTCCCTGAAATGCCCCTCATGCCCTACAATCTGTCAACAGAATGTGAAAACGTCAATACAGGTGACGGGGATTTACGTGGAGTGTGAGAAACCGCAAACAAAGATTAAAAAAACTATGTATGCCAGTTTTCAGCAGGGAAATTTATGCTACTCGCCATCTTGCAGCACAAATATCTTCATATTTCGCAACAATCAGTGATTAACTTTTATTCAGAATGGGTAAATTTTCTTGCAGAATGGTGATTATCTGAGCACTAAATACCGCGAACGTTAAAACGCACAGCGAAAAATGCTGAGGTTATCCATAAGCAACGCGAAAAAAGATCAATCTATATATAAAAAAATACAATGGATTATGTCACAAAATCGTTAACAGGCAGGGAGAAGCCAGGATAAGGGGCGTTTTGGTGACTCTGGCGGGCTAAGGTCATAATGCAAAAAGGGCTAACCTTGCGGTTAGCCCTTTTCAGAATGTGGTCGGCGAGAGAGGATTCGAACCTCCGACCCACTGGTCCCAAACCAGTTGCGCTACCAAGCTGCGCTACTCGCCGAATGCGGAGCGCATCTTACTGCTGAGGTGCGCCCCCGTCAATCCCTTATTTTCAAAAAGCCATTCAACTGGCGATATTCTCGCCAGAGCAGCTACTGCGCGGCTTTTGCGGTGCTATCAGGGAGTTTACACCAGTTGTTGTTTTCGTTAATTCCACCATTTGGTGAGGTATAGCCGAGACAACCCATAATGGTGTCGTACAGTTCAACGTGGCGACGTGGCACCTTCATCTCCGCCTCTTTTTTCAGATGAGCAAACATTGCAGCTTTGTCAGGGTTTTCCAGATACTTATCCGACATCCACATAATCATCGGCACGCGGAACTGCTCCGGCGGTGCCAGCTTGCGCGGTGTACCGTGCAAATGCTCTTTCTCATTGATGGATTCACCGTGATCTGCCGCATAGATAACAATCGCTTTCTTGTCGCGCAGCTGGTCAATCACGCGGCTCAGGAAGGTATCAACATACAGTACCGAGTTATCGTAGGCATTGATCAGTTCCTGCTTGCTGCAGTCTTTATTAATACCGACGCACTCAGGTTGCCACTTTGCAAAGTCGCGCGTGTAACGTTGGTAATAGCTGTAATGTGACCCTTTTGTATGCAGAATGACGAGATGTTTGCCCTGCGGATGATTCTTCAGAGACTCAGACATCTCCTCAAGCAGCAGCATATCGTCGACGTTTTTACCGCGGTTGCGGGGCTCGGCGCCAATCTGCTCACGGTACGCGATGTTATCCGCCAGCGTATTGGTGTAGAACCACATCTCACTTTGCATAGCGAAGAGATCGGAGCTAAAACCAAGCTGCTTCAGCACAGCAAACACGTTTTGCTCTTTCAGCGTGCGTTGTGGGTTATCACTCGCACCGCCTTCACGCACAAACATACAGCGCAATGAGAGCTTCGTCGCGGTATCGCAAGAGTAGCCGCGATAGGCCACCAGGTTCTTTTCCTGAGCCAGTTTTGGTGTGGTATCACGGTCGTAACCGAGAATACCCATATGATCCCAGCGTGTTGTTTCACCGATAACAAACACGACGTAAGTATCATCCAGTCCGTCAGCAGGTGCCTGATAGGTGAATTTTTTTGTCGGGTTAATCAGCGATTTCACATCACTCGATTCGTCCGCCTGTGCCCAGGCATAAAGACCTAATGCCGAGAGCCAGTTAGACGGCAGATAAGAGTTAGCCACTACACCACCGTAGCTTGGCATATCAACGCCCGTCGCTTTTTCAATTCGTTTTTGCTGTTTTTCCATTAAGCGAATAGGCGCCCATACCAGCAGTCCGGCCAGCAAAACGACAACGATATTGCGTACCCGCTGTCCGCGCGTACGCAACTGGCGTAATAAGGTATAGCGGCAGGTATTACTCCAGATAAAGAAGAGCGGGATCAGGCAGGTTAACACCGTCCAGACGATAAAGCCTTTACCGACCACCTCTTTTGAAAGATCGATATCCGTGGTCATCACCGACGCCACGATACCGTACCCGATGACGACGTTCATGAACGTCATGTAATAGCTTGCGGCGGCAGAGATAATCACCACCAGCGAGGCCAGAATTTGCCAGGTACGTCGGCCAAAAAGTGAGAGCAGGCGTAACAGGAAGAAGGTTGCCAGAACGGAACCAAACACTTCAATCGCGGCAAAAATTCCATTTCTTACGGTGAGGTGTTCAAAATAACCTTCCACTCTTCTGAACAGCACCGCGCCATTCAGAAACAAACCGATATAGACAGCCAGCATCAGACACAATCGTTGCTGGGTAAGAGACCTAATATATTTCATGCAAACAACCCTGGGGGAAGGGGTATAAAGACCCGCCGAATCTCATCGAGAAAGCAGACAGAGTAAGTTGGTGCGAGAGAAACCGTTATCAGAAAGGTCCACAAGCGCGATAAGTAGACCACAGCGGGAAAGAAAAGTGGCAGCAGAGAATGTGATCGATGAAGATTTTTACAAAATAACAAGTCCGAAAGCAATGCAGAGATAAAAAAGAGGCCCTGCGGCCTCTCTTCATTAAATCAGGCATGCGCTTCTTTATAGACTTCACGCTGCGGCTGACGAATCGTCGTGGACAGTGCCAGCGAAATAATCAGCAAAGCAAATATCACGCAGAAGGTCACGTAGAACCCGCCGAACAGCGAGGCAATCAGCGAGCCGCAGATACTGCCGATCCCAAAGCCGAGATAGATAACCCCGTAGTTTTTCGCCAGGTTATTCAGCCCAAAGAACTCGCTTACCAGCGACGGGAAGACGGTAATGGTGCCGCCAAAGTTAAAGGCCACGCAGGCAATTGCTGCAAAGAATGTCGCTTCATTCAGCGGGGCGAACAGTAACGCCGCCATCCCCACCAGAGAGACCACCTGCCCTATCGTAATGACGCGGATACGGGCAATCTTGTCGGACAAGATCCCCAGCACCAGGCGACCAGACAGGTTGGCGATGGAAATAACCGTCACCGCATTCGCCGCGGTTGCCGCATCCAGTTTCACCATTCCCTGGGCGATATCTTTCGCCACGCCAATGACGTACAGACCGCTCATGCAGGCCGTCAGGAACATCACCGCCAGCATCCAGTACTGCGGTTTGCGCATGGACTGCGCCAGCGTAAAGTCGTTCTCCACCACGCCGTTAACGGATTTCACTTCCTGCTGCGGGGCATCTTTCATCAGCGTGGCACCGAACAGAATCATCACCAGCACGATGGCACCCCAGATCATGAAGGTCTTTTCGAGGCCAACGGACGCCAGAAGATGGGCATCAATAAACTTAAAGCCGAGGCTGCCCAGGCCATAAGAACCAATGGCAAAGGCGGAGATTAACCCCTTACGCTCCGGGAACCACTTCACGCAGTTCGACAGCGTCAGCAGATAGCCCGCACCGTCTGCCAGGCCCACCAGGACGCCAGCACTCAGCCACAGCATCATCAGGTTGCTGGAATGCGCCGTCAGGAAGAAGCCCAGACCGAGCAAAATGCCGGACGCCATGGTCACGCGCTTCACGCCAAAACGCTCCTGCAGCTTGCCCGCGACGGAAGACGAGATCGCCAGCCCAAGACTCAGCAGACCAAAAGAAAACGCCACCTGGCTGACCGGTGCGCCAAGTTTGTCGGAAAGCGCACTGTTAAACAGACTCCAGGTATAGACCGATCCCAGCGCGAACTGGGTGACGATGGTGCCAAAGAGCGTGAGCCAGCGCGTACGGTTATAAGTTGATGTGTTCATGGCCGTTGTCCTGCAACAGAAATTAGAAGAATTCGCTGAGGACAACGATAAACAAAACCCTAGCGGTGATGGGGTAAAACGGCATGAAATGCAGGAGGAACGGAATGAAATGCCTGGAATCGGGAATGAATGACCTTGCCGGGGAACAAAGCGACAGCAGGTTAGTACCTGCTATCGCTGTAAAGCCCGTGGTTATTGTTTCCGAGATGTTATCGCTACGTTTAAAAAAGTAACAACATTAAAAATTCGCACTCACCCCCAGGGTATAGAGAAACTCTTCACCCGTCGTGGTGCGTTCCCCCTGAGCCAGCGACGCATACGCCGCCATGTGCGTATTAAAAGGCATATCCGTTCCAACAGTGACATCCATCCAGCTACCGTTTTGAGCAGGGGCCGGCGTTTGCGGCATGCCAAACTGCGATTTCCACTGGTTTTCACCAAACTGCTGGTTATAGCTCACCTGCGCCCAGGGACGAAGATCGCCGTACTGAGTATTTACGCGCCAGCCTAGCGTGCTCACGCTGGCATGCCAGAGCGGATCGGCGAGCGTCTGCGTCGTCGCGCTATCGCCAAACTCATTGATCATCATCGGCGTCGAGCCGTCATACCGCCAGGACATCACCGGACCGGTGGTTATCCGCGCTGAAACCGGAAAATTCCAGCCCAGGCTCATCGCCGCGTCCGTGGTGGCGCCTGAAGGTACAGCCAGGGCAAGCCCAGGCAAATTTTGCGAAGACTGAATACGCTCAGCAAGAATATCTTCATAACGCGGTTGGTGATCCGCGTCCCATGTATAGCGTTCCGCCGTATTATTTTGGGCGTCTGAAACGATATATTCCTGTTGCCAGGCAGACGCTGTATGACAAAACAACAGGCAGGCTGAAATCCCCACCAGGCCAGAAACAGCATGGCGACCACTGATTTTTTTTATCATCATCAAAGCGACCCCAGAGAGAGCCGAGTTCGGCGATATTTGTCGTTATTCAGGAAGCGTTTAGCGGGCATATAGCCCTGTATTAACTATTGTCTTTATACCAGGCACGTCAAGACAGACGGAATGAAAATTTTGCGAAATCAGCATCAGTAAGGGAGATAACGGATGGAACGTTGCGGTTGGGTAAGCCAGGATCAGCTTTATATCGACTATCACGATCGGGAATGGGGCGTGCCGGAGACGGAGGGCAGAAAACTCTTTGAGATGATCTGCCTTGAGGGACAGCAGGCGGGATTGTCATGGATAACGGTACTGAAGAAACGTGAAAACTACCGCAACGCCTTCCACCAGTTCGACCCCGCCGCCGTCGCCGCCATGACCGATGAAGACGTAGAACGCCTGGTGCAGGATGCTGGCATCATCCGCCATCGCGGTAAGATCCAGGCCATCATCGGCAATGCCCGCGCTTACCTGGCGATGGAGCAAAACGGCGAGCCCTTCTCTGCGTTTGTCTGGTCGTTTGTGAATAACACGCCGCAGCTCACTCAGGCCACCTCGCTGGCGGAGATCCCGGCCTCCACGCCGGAGTCGGACGCGCTCTCTAAGGCCCTCAAAAAGCGCGGCTTTAAGTTTGTCGGCTCCACCATCTGCTACGCCTTTATGCAGGCCTGTGGCCTGGTCAATGACCATGTTACCGGCTGCTTCTGTCATCCGGGGAGGCAACATGATCCGCAAGTGGCAAAGTGACAATGCCGATCCGCTCCTGAGCCTGTGGCTTGAAAGCACCACCGAAGCGCACCCGTTCATCAGCGCAAGCTACTGGAAGGAGAACGAAGCCATGGTGCGGGAGGTCTACCTCCCTGCAGCGGAAACCTGGGTGTGGGAAGAGGACGGTACGCTGCGTGGTTTTATTAGCATTATACAGTCGCAGTTTGTGGGGGCGCTGTTCGTCAGGCCAACGTATATCGGGCAAGGTATTGGAGGCGCGCTGCTGAACCATGTTCAACAGCGCTTCCCGCATTTAAGCCTGGAGGTCTATCAGAAAAACGTCCGGGCGGTGAATTTCTATCATGCACAGGGCTTTCGCATCGAAGACAGCGCCTGGCAGGACGATACCCAGCACCCGACCTGGATTATGAGCTGGCAGGCGGATCAAACGCCGTTAAGGTAAGCTCAGGCCCCTGGTATTTCTCGACCCAGGCCAGCGCCGTATTCCCTGCACAACCGTTCCCCAGCTTCGAGCTGGGGAGATCTTTGGTCAGCACGTTAACCGCCCCGTTTTTACAGATCCCCCCCTCGGCAGGCTCAAGATCGGGCCATGCGCCCTGGTGAATACAGATCACGCCCGGTTTAATCCCGTCGCTGACCACCGCCCCTGCCAGCACCTGACCACGATGATTCCAGACGCGCACCACATCGCCGTCCGCAATCCCGCGGGCTTTTGCGTCATGGGTATTCAGCGTGATCGGCTCTCGCCCGGCGACCGCATACTGCTCACGCAGTGAGGAGTAGTTAAGCTGGCTGTGCAGACGATGTGCGGGATGAGCAGATAACACCTGCAGCTGCTCCGGCTGGGCGTTGCCGTGCCACTCGTCCGGCTCCAGCCAGGAAGGGTGTGGCGGGCAATCGGCATAGCCAAAGCTGGCGATGCGCTCGCTGTAGATCACAATCTTGCCGCTCTCGGTTTTCAGCGGATGGTTCTCCGGGTCGCGGCGGAAATCAGCGAAACGGACGAACTGCGCGTTCTGTTCGCTTTCCGGCATTTCGATCAACTGGTTCGCTTCCCAGAACGCAGAAAATGGCGGCAGCGTTATGCCCTGCGCCGCACCGCGCTGCCCGGCGATCTGGTAAAACGTCTCCAGCCATTGCAGATCCGTTTTCCCTTCGGTAAAACGTTCGCGACCGCCCGCTTCCCACCGCTCGCTCAGTTCAGCAAACACGTCAAAATCATCACGTGCTTCATCGCGCGGCGCCACAACGCGCTTCATCGGTACCATATGCTGGTTGCTGTAATCGCCGGTCATGGTGAGATCGTTACGCTCAAACGACGTGGTCGCCGGCAGCACAATATCCGCATGTTTGGCCGAAGCGGTCCAGAAGCACTCGGAAATCACCACCAACTCCGGCTTTTGCCAGGCGCGGATCAGGCGATTGGTATCCTGATGGTGCGTGAAGTTCGCCCCGCCCGCCCACCAGATAAATTTAATATCCGGGAAATGGCGGTCCAGACCGTTGTGCTGATAAAAACCGCCCGGGTTTTCCAGGGCTTCAATGATTCGCGCCACCGGGATTTTATCCACGGCATCCACGCCGCCTGCCACCGAACCTTGCAGAGAAGCCAGCACCGCCGCTTTGCGCGTTGGGTTTCCGCCGTTGGCAAAATGATAGGAGAGACCAAAACCGCCGCCCGGCGTACCGATCTGCCCGAGCATGGCGGCAAGCGTGACCAGCATCCAGTGCTTCTGCTCGCCAAACTGCTGGCGCTGCATCCCCCAGCCGGACATTAACATCGTGGTGTTGTCATGGAATAACGCGGCCAGTTCGCGAATTTTGTCAGCAGAAACACCACAAATTCCTGCCGCCCATTCTGCGGTTTTAGCCACCCCGTCGGATTGCCCCGTGAGATAGTCGGCAAATTGGTCAAAGCCGGAGGTGCAGCGGGTGAGGAAGTCACTGTCGTGCCAGTCGTTCTCCACCAGCGTATGGGCGATACCCAGCATCATTGCCACGTCGGTGCCCATATGCGGCGCAATCCACTCGGCTCTGTCGCCGAAGAAATCCATAGTTTCAGAGCGCATCGGGTCAATGCAGATGATGCGCTTGCCGCTTTTGCGCAGCGCGTCGAAATAGCCAATGCCCTGCTCGTCACTGGCATTCCAGGCAATTTTCAACGTGTTAAGCGGGTTGGCACTCCAGAGCACCACCACATCGGTATGCGCCAGCACCAGCGGCCAACTGGTCTGCTGCTGGTAAACTTCGTTGCCGCCGACCACGTACGGCATGATCGCCTGCGCAGCGCCAGTGGAATAATCTCCCAGATGTCCGGTATAACCGCCCGCCAGGCTCATGTAACGCTGCAGCAGCGTCGACGCCTTATGCAGCACGCCGTTCGAACGCCAGCCGTAAGATCCGGCAAAAATGGACGATGGGCCGTAACGTTCGCGGATGCGCTTATGCTGGGCGTGGATCAACGCCAGCGCGTCATCCCAGCTCACGCGAACAAACTCATCCTGGCCGCGAATACCCTGCGGTTTGTCCGGCGAAGCCAGAAAACCTTTACGCACCATCGGCCAGCGCACGCGCGTTTTGCTATGCACCTGATCGCGAACGACGGTCTGTAAAGAGTTGGGATGTTGTGTTGGCAGTGCCCCGCGGGACGACAAAACATTTTCGCCATCGGTTTCGACCAGCATCGGCCCCCAGTGGGCGGCGGTCAGAATGGTTTTCGTTGAGGTGCTCAAGCGTGCGCTCCTGGTTGCGTGCAGGTTTTACGGCCTTCTTGCTGAGGCCGTTTATGGTTTGTCACAAATTTCAGAGTTATACCCGGAATTTTCTCCGTATCTGGACGTCATAATCAACTGCCACGCACGCCGTGGCAAAGAATAAAAAGGATTAAGGAAAGAAGATGAAAAAACGCGTACTCGTTATTGCCGCTCTGGTGAGCGGTGCACTGGCTGTTTCTGGCTGCACAACCAACCCTTACACCGGTGAGCGCGAAGCGGGTAAATCCGGCATCGGCGCAGGTATCGGCTCACTGGTAGGTGCAGGCGTTGGGGCACTCTCCTCCTCCAAGAAAGACCGCGGTAAAGGCGCGCTGATTGGCGCAGCGGCGGGGGCAGCACTGGGCGGCGGCGTCGGCTATTACATGGACGTGCAGGAAGCAAAACTGCGTGACAAAATGAAGGGAACCGGCGTAAGCGTGACGCGCAGCGGCGATAACATCATTCTGAACATGCCTAACAACGTGACCTTTGATAGCAGCAGCGCAACGCTGAAACCAGCGGGTGCGAACACGCTGACCGGCGTGGCGATGGTGCTGAAAGAGTACAACAAGACCGCCGTGAACGTGATTGGCTACACCGACAGCACCGGCAGCCAGGATCTGAACATGCGTCTGTCACAGCAGCGCGCGGATTCCGTTGCCAGCTCGCTGATCGCCCAGGGTGTGGAAGCGAACCGCATCCGCACCAGCGGCATGGGCCCTGCCAACCCTATCGCCAGCAACAGCACGGCGGAAGGTAAAGCGCAGAACCGTCGCGTAGAGATTACGTTGAGTCCAATTCAGTAATCGCATTTCTCCCTCTCCCGTGGGAGAGGGTTGGGGTGAGGGCACCAGACCGCACCCCAGGTAAGCGCAGCGCCACCGGGCAAATTACTTGATTCGTCCGATTTTCCCGTTAAGGTATTCTCACTAAATTCAGGGAAATCAGCGATGAGCAAACCAGCCCGGGCCACCATCAGCGACGTGGCGAAAGCCGCCAGAACCGGTAAAACCAGCATTTCGCGCTACCTTAACGGCGAGAAACATCTATTGTCCGATGCATTGCTGGCGCGTATTGAACAGGCTATTGCCGATCTCGACTACCGCCCCAGCCTGATGGCCCGCGGGCTCAAACGTGGCCGCACCCGCCTTATCGGACTTATCATCGCGGATATCACTAACCCCTACTCTGTAAACGTGCTCAGCGGTATCGAAGCCGCCTGCCGCGAAAAAGGTTTTACGCCTCTGGTCTGTAATACCAACAATGAGGTCGACCAGGAGTTGCACTATCTCGATCTGCTGCGCAGCTACCAGGTGGAAGGGATTGTGGTCAACGCGGTGGGCATGCGTGAAGAGGGGCTGAACCGTCTGCAGCAATCCTCCCTGCCCATGGTCCTCATCGACCGTAAAATCCCGGAATTCGCCTGCGATGTGGTCGGGCTGGATAACACCCAGGCCGCCACGACCGCGACCGAGCATCTGATTGAACAAGGTTTCGAGGCGATTCTCTTTCTGAGCGAACCGCTGGGCATGGTAAATACCCGACGCGATCGGCTGGCTGCATTTCGTGCCACGCTGGCGCGTTATCCCGGCGTGATCGCCGAAAATGCCGAAACCCCGCTTCACGAAGCCGATCAGCTCGACAATACCCTACGCCAGTTCCACACGCGCCATCGCGGGATGCGCAAAGCCGTTATCTCCGCCAACGGGGCACTAACCCTGCAGGTTGCCCGCTCACTCAAGCGTATTGGCCTGCACTGGGGCAGCGATATCGGTCTGCTGGGGTTTGATGAACTGGAGTGGGCGGAGCTGGCTGGCGTCGGCATTACCACCCTCAAACAGCCCACCTGGCAGATTGGCTATGCTGCTGTAGAACAAGTGGTTCGTCGTATTGAAGGCACCAGTGAGGCCGTACGCGAGCAGGTCTTCTCCGGCGAGCTGATCGTCCGCGGCTCCACCGCACGTTAATTTCCCCTTGTGATAGCGATCATAAATTCGACATCCTGAGCTTTTCTTTGGAACCGGTTCCATCTAGCGTAATAGTATTGATATGTTGCGATGGAGTCCGAAGATGGGCAGGAAAATCATGGTGGTCACCGCCGCGTATGGCGCGGAGCAGGTGCGACAGGCGGGCGGTCAGCGGGCGATGCTTCCCGTTATTGCGGGTGCAGGCGCCGACGGCGTGGAGATCCGCCGCGAGCTGTTCAATAGCGAAGAGTTACTGGCGCTGCCTGCGCTCGGTGAGTCCATTGAGCTTCTGGGCCTGCTGGCGTGTTACTCAGCACCTGCCGCCCTGTTTATGCCCGATGGCACCCTCAACCCGGACCTGCCGCGGTATCTCTCAGAAGCCAGCACCCTGAACGCGCTGTGGCTGAAGGTTTCCCTGGGCCATTTTAGCGACACGCAGCCTCTCGATGCCTTACGTACTCTGCTCAATACCAGCGGTATAGCGCTGGTTGTGGAAAACGATCAGACCGACTGCGGCCAGCTTGCACCGATGCAACGCTTTCAGGCCGCCTGTCGCGAAAGGGCGCTTCCCGTCACGCTGACTTTTGACATGGGCAACTGGCTGTGGGTCGGTGACTCCCCGGAAGAGGCCGCGCGTCATCTGGCGCCTGCCGTGAGCTATATCCACGTTAAAGCCGCCGTTCCGCATAAAGATAACTTTCGCGCCGTCGCGCCGGACGGTGCCGATTCCCGCTGGCTGGATCTGCTTGGCCAGCTGCCTGCCGATGCCCCGCGCGGTATCGAGTTCCCGCTGGAAGGGGTGGATTTAACCGCCGTTACCCGCCATTACGTCAACCTGCTGCGCGAGGAGTAAATCATGCACAAGACGCTGGATGTCATCACGATTGGCGAAGCCATGGCAATGTTTGTCGCCACCGAAACGGGCGAGCTGAGCGCGGTAGAGCACTTTATCAAACGCGTGGCGGGCGCAGAGCTGAACGTCGCAACCGGCCTGGCGCGTCTGGGCCTGAACGTCGGCTGGGTCAGCCGCGTGGGCGATGACAGCTTTGGCCACTTCGTTCTCGATTCGCTGAAAAAAGAGGGGATTGATGCCGCAGGCGTCACGCTCGACGGACGCTTCCCCACCGGCTTTCAGCTTAAGTCTAAAGTTGAAAATGGAACCGATCCCATCGTGGAGTATTTCCGTAAAGGGTCGGCCGCCAGCCATCTCTCCGTAGAAGATTACCACGCCGATTATTTTGCCTCCGCGCGCCATTTGCACCTGAGCGGCGTGGCGGCGGCACTCTCTGCCAGCTCGTATTCGCTGCTGGATCATGCGGCAACGACCATGAAGTCGCTGGGCAAAACGATCTCCTTCGATCCAAATTTGCGCCCGGTGCTGTGGAAAAGCGAAGCGGAAATGATCGAGAAGCTTAACCGGCTGGCATTCAGGGCGGACTGGGTTCTGCCGGGCCTGAAAGAAGGGATGATCCTGACCGGCGAAAATACACTGGAAGGCATTGCTGACTTCTACCTGAATAAAGGGGTAAAAGCGGTGGTGCTGAAAACCGGCGCCGATGGCGCATGGTTTAAAACAGCCGAAGGCGAGCAAGGCGCGGTCGCGGCGGTGAAGGTCGAGAACGTCGTCGACACCGTCGGCGCGGGCGATGGCTTTGCCGTGGGCGTCATTAGCGCGCTGCTGGAAGGCAAACCGCTGCAGCAGGCGGTTGCACGAGGCAACAAGATTGGCTCACTGGCCATTCAGGTGCAGGGCGACAGCGAAGGATTACCGACACGAGCACAGCTCGGCATGTAAATTCCCTCTCCCCGTGGGAGAGGGCCAGGGTGAGGGCAACAGGCCGCACCCAATAATTAAACCACCGTGTACCCTACAGGCAACGGCGGTAACAACCTCAACAACAGAGGCAAGCCTATGAACAGTTCGACCAATGCAGTAAAACGCTGGTGGTACATCATGCCAATCGTGTTTATCACGTACAGCCTGGCGTACCTTGATCGTGCCAACTTCAGTTTCGCATCCGCGGCGGGGATCACCGAAGACCTCGGGATCACTAAGGGCGTCTCATCCCTGTTGGGCGCCCTCTTCTTCCTGGGGTATTTCTTCTTCCAGATCCCCGGTGCTATTTACGCCGAACGCCGCAGCGTGCGTAAGCTGATCTTCATCTGTCTGATCCTGTGGGGCGCCTGTGCGTCACTTACCGGCGTGGTGAACAATATTCCTGCCCTGGCCGCCATTCGCTTTATCCTTGGCGTCGTTGAGGCGGCGGTCATGCCCGCGATGCTGATTTACATCAGCAACTGGTTTACCAAATCTGAACGCTCACGCGCGAATACTTTCCTGATCCTCGGTAACCCGGTCACCGTACTGTGGATGTCGGTGGTCTCCGGCTACCTGATCCAGTCCTTCGGCTGGCGCGAGATGTTCATCATCGAAGGGGTTCCGGCAGTGATTTGGGCATTCTGCTGGTGGGTGCTGGTGAAAGATAAACCTGCCCAGGCGAAATGGCTTTCCGAAGATGAAAAAGCGGCGCTCCAGGCGCAGCTGGATAAAGAGCAGCAGGGTCTGAAGGCGGTACGTAACTACGGTGAAGCCTTCCGCTCCCGTAACGTGATCCTGCTCTGCGCGCAGTATTTTACCTGGAGTATCGGCGTGTACGGTTTTGTGCTGTGGCTGCCGTCGATCATCCGCAGCGGCGGTGAGAATCTCGGCATGGTTGAAGTGGGCTGGCTCTCGTCCGTACCGTATCTGGCTGCGACCATCGCCATGATCGTCGCCTCCTGGGCGTCGGATAAGCTGCAAAACCGTAAGGTGTTCGTCTGGCCGCTGCTGCTGATTGCTGCTTTTGCCTTCATCGGCTCCTGGGCCGTGGGCGCGAATCACTTCTGGGCCTCTTATACCCTGTTGGTCATTGCCGGTGCCGCCATGTACGCCCCGTACGGTCCATTCTTTGCCATCATCCCGGAGATGCTGCCGCGTAACGTGGCGGGCGGTGCCATGGCATTAATTAACAGCATGGGCGCGCTGGGTTCGTTCTGCGGCTCCTGGTTTGTTGGTTACCTGAACGGAGCCACCGGCAGCCCATCCGCATCGTACATCTTTATGGGGGTGGCGCTTTTTGCCTCCGTGTGGCTTACTCTGATTGTTAAGCCTGCTAATAATCAACAGCACCCCGTCGGCGCACGCCACGCCTGAATCCTTAAAAATCAACGGAGATTAGCATGAAGCCGTCCGTCATTTTGTATAAAGCACTGCCGGAAGATCTGCAGAAACGCCTGGAAGAGCACTTCACCGTCACGCAGGTGAAAAACCTGAGTCCGGAGACCGTGGCACAGCATGCCGATGCGTTCGCCAGCGCCGAAGGCCTGCTGGGTTCAAGCGAGAAAGTGGACATCGCCCTGCTGGAGAAAATGCCGAAGCTTCGTGCTACTTCAACTGTTTCAGTAGGTTATGACAACTTCGACGTGGATGCCCTGAGCGCCCGCAAAATCCTGCTGATGCACACGCCGCATGCCCTGACGGAAACCGTGGCCGACACGCTGATGGCGCTGGTGCTCAGCACCGCCCGTCGCGTGGTTGAAGTGGCCGAGCGCGTTAAAGCAGGCGAATGGACAAAAAGCATTGGCCCGGACTGGTTCGGCGTGGATGTTCACGGAAAAACGCTGGGCATCGTGGGTATGGGACGTATCGGGCTGGCGCTGGCACAGCGCGCGCATTTTGGTTTCAACATGCCGATACTGTACAACGCGCGCCGTCACCACGATGAAGCGGAAGAACGTTTTAACGCGCGTTACTGTGAGCTGGATACGCTGTTGCAGGAAGCCGATTTTGTCTGCCTGATCCTGCCGTTGACGGATGAAACACGTCACCTGATTGGCAAATCCGCATTTGAAAAAATGAAGAAATCCGCCATTTTTATCAACGCGGGTCGTGGCCCGGTGGTGGATGAGCAGGCGCTCATTGAAGCCCTGCAAAATGGCGAGATCCACGCCGCCGGTCTGGACGTGTTTGAGCAGGAGCCACTGCCGGTGGATTCTCCACTGCTGAAAATGCCAAACGTCGTCGCCCTGCCCCACATCGGCTCTGCCACGCACGAGACACGCTACAACATGGCGGCTACCGCAGTGGACAACCTGATTGCCGCGCTGAGTGGAAAAGTGGATAAAAACTGCGTTAACCCGCAGATCCAACAGTAGAAACGAAAAAACCCGCCAGAAGGCGGGTTTTTGAATTTTGTGCTACTGGGTTGGAAGCTTACAGGCTTACAACGTTACCAGCTGCTGGGCCTTTAGCGCCGCTTTCGATGGTGAAGGACACTTTCTGACCTTCGTCCAGAGATTTGTAGCCATCGTTCTGGATAGCAGAGAAGTGTACGAACACGTCTTTTGAGCCATCGTCAGGAGTGATGAAGCCGAAACCTTTATCAGCGTTGAACCATTTTACCAGACCAGTCATTTTAGCAGACATAGAATTACCTTAATTAACAAATATATTGTGCCTTCCGGCTTGATGGATTGCGTTACAGATTTTTAAGCGATGAAGGAAGGGTCACAACGAAGGGTATCTATGGATAACAATCTGGACTGCTTTACTAAACTGCTTTAGGTCTGTGTAACAAACCGACGGGAATAGTTATACCGATGTGGTAGAGGAATGACAAGCGTTATTTTCGCAATGCATAAAAAAACCCCGCCTGACGCGGGGTTTTTTCGGTTTATTCTGTGGCCGTGACGGCGGCACTCCAGGCCTGGCTAAAGGCCTGATGCTGGGAGGCCAGTGGCCCAATCAGCGTATTGTACTGACTTGCCTGCTGCGAAGTCGGGAACTGGATGCCGTTGGCAACAAAGCTCACCTGAGTGTCCTGCTGGGCGATAAAGTCACCCACCTGAACCAGCTGCTGCGTGAAAATTTGCGCGGCCGGAATCAGCGGTTGCAGTGCTTCAGACGGTTTGGTCACCACTTTCTCATACACTTTGTCAAAGACCGGTTTGAGATCGTCACCCTGCTTCAGCGCAGAACGTGACGCATCAGCCTGCATTTTCGCATTCTGTAGCTGCTGGCTCAGCACGCCGAGCGCACCGTTGGACTGGCGCAGCGGTTCACGCTGAGTCACATAATCCTGTGGAACGCGGATGGCGTTTACGCTATCCACGACCGGGCGGATACCGGAATCCATCGCCTGGCTCACCTGCTGTGAATACCCATAAAGAATGGCGTAATCGGACACAAAGGGACCAAACTGTTTTTTCTGATCCGCAGTCAGCGTCGGTAACCGCTCGCCGCTGCGCATCACTGTATTCTGCAGAAAATCGATAAACGCTTTGCGCTGATCGCCTTCTTTATCAAAACACCCACTCAGGCTAACAACCATCAACAACGCCGCAATAGGCGCAAACCAGCGAGAGCAGGACTTTCCTGTCGCCATTTTATTACTCCTTTCACCCAAAAAAGCGCACACCGGCACACGCGTGCCCGACGGCTTACAAGGATAGTCCAGGTCAGCCTTGCAAGATACTCTTTTCATGTAAAACGCCTATTGCCGATTTATTTCTTATCATTTACAAAAAAATACCTGACGGGCCCTCCTTATGGTTAATCAGGTAATTAGCATAACTATCCATATAGCTGAATCGGATAAAGCGATCGTTACCGCACGATTAATCACACCCGTGACGATCCTGGGTTTGTATTAGGGACTATTCTTAATTGGCTCTCTGATGTTCTTGATCACGATGTGAGATTTAAGAGGAGTTCTCAATGGAATATAAAGATCCTGAGTTTGAGCTGCTGAGCAGTCTGGAACAGATCATTTTTAAAGATGTACCGCAGACGATTACCCTGCAACAAAAAGCCAATCCCTTTACAGAATATGAGCAATTGCGCAAAGGGACAGGTCTGAAGACAGAAGAATTCGCCAGAGCGATGGGTGTCAGCGTAGCGATGGTGCTGGAGTGGGAGTCAAAACGTGAGAGACCCACGCCAACCGAGTTAAAGCTGATGCGCCTGATTCAGGCCAACCCTGCACTCAGCAAACAGATAGCGTAGTGACGTTTGAACGCCCCCGCCTTCGCGGGGGCTTGTGTTTAAAGACTCTCGCAACGCCAGCCCGCCTCTTCCCAGATCATCTCGTGCGACAACGTTAACCCTTTTAAAAAAGCGTCATCGTGTGACACCACCAGCAGTGCTCCCGGAAAACCGGCCAATGCCGCTTCAATGGCCTGAACCGAGGCCAGATCCAGATGGTTGGTCGGTTCATCCAGCAACAGGAGCTGCGTGGCCTCAGCACGCCATAATACACAGGCCAGTGCCGCCTTAAGACGCTCACCGCCGCTCAGTTCCGCCAGCGGGAGCGCGACTTTATCGGCCCCCAACTGGAGCTGCGCTAAACGGGTTCGTAATACCCCCTCTTCAAGGGGCGTATTGCCCAGGTTGAGGTGGGTCATGACCGACTGCGAGAGATCGAGCCGGGACAGATGTTGATCGAGATAAGCGCAGCTGACGGAAACGTTGCAGGTCCCTGAACGCGGGCTGATTTCGCCGAGAATCGCTTTTAACAGCGTCGACTTCCCGCAGCCGTTTGGTCCTTTTAACGCCACGCGCATCGGACCATCCATCCGCCAGTTGAGTGGGGGAACGGGCACATGCGGCAGCACCAGATTTTCCATCACCAGCACCTGTTTTCCTTCCGGAATCTGACTCCCCGGCAGGGTAAACATCACCGGGTTATCGTCTTCTACCCGCTCACGCGCCTTGTTTACGGCAGCGTTCAGGGCATCATTTTGCTCGTTATGCTGTTTTTTCCAGCTGCCAATACGTTCCTTTGCCGCGCCTTTATATTTGACGCGTTCGAACGATGCGATATTGAGGGTATCGACGGTGCGTAATGTTTTTGCCGACCGCCGCTGGCTGTCGTCATGCTCTCTCTGCATGCGCGCGCGGGTACGTTTGCGCGCCGTCGCCGCGTGCTCCAGCGCCGCGCGGGCAGCCTGTTGCTCAGCATCGCGCTGGGTTTGATAATCCGCATAATTCCCGCCATAGCTGCGAAGACCAGCGCCACTCAGTTCAAGAATACGCGGCACCTGCGCCAGCAACTCACGGTCATGGGAGGCCACCAGTACACCGCCCTGATAACGGGCAAGCTGGTCGTAGAACCATGTCCGGCCTTGCCGGTCCAGGTGGTTAGTGGGTTCGTCCAGCAGCAGATAATCCGCTTGCGCCGTAAACGCCCCGCACAGCAACGCGCGGACACGCTCGCCACCGCTGAGTTCAGCGGTAGGTTTATCCGGATCAAACGGCGGCAGTCTCGCCCGGGCAAACGCCTCGCTCAGGCGTTCTGCTAAATCCCAGAAGCCATCAAGCGTTTCCAGATCGTCAGGCTGATACTCTCCGCTGTCGACACGCGCTCGCGCCGCGAAGATTGCCTCGTACCCGAGCAATTCAGCCAGCGTCGTGTGTGGCAAAATATCCTGCTGCTGCGCCACATAAACCTGTGTTCCGGTTCGTTCGATATGCCCGTTTGCGGGTTCATCAAGCCCCGCCAGCAGGCGCAGCAGACGTGTTTTCCCACTGCCGTTGCGGCCCACCAGCGCGCACAGAGACGGTTCCAGAGAAAGATTCAGCGGACCAAAAAGGGTAGCCCCCGTCGCAAACTGACAGGTGACCTGATGCAAAATAAAAGAAGGGGACTGCGCTAAATGAGCCATAAGCACTCCTGAATGAAATCAAAACATCCCCTGCCGACGCGGTGGCGTTTAGCAAGGATCGAAATTCATCAGTCGTGTTTGTTCATTTTTGGGGGCACTCCAGCGCGAGAAATTTAACGAGGGTAAGGATAACGGTAATGTGTTGAAGGTTTCAAGGTTAAATTTTGGGCGACTTATACTCCCTCAGCCCTTTGGGAAGGACTACTTTGCCGATACCCTGAAGGCGCCGCGCTTATCCGGCCTACAAAAGCCCCATAAAAAAACCCGCCGAAGCGGGTTTTCAAACTGCTGGCAAAGTGCATTTTGTCAGTTTCCCCCGGCGGCGCTACGCTTGGGCCTACAATGAAACGTGCAACCCGTTACACAATGTAGGCCGGGTAAGCGTAGCGCCACCCGGCAAGAAAGACGGCTCATATGTTTATGACAGCGGGCACATTACTGCAGCAGCGAAATATCCGCCACGCGCAGGAACAACTCGCGCAGTTTTTCGAGCATAGAGAGACGGTTGATACGCAGGTCTTTATCTTCTACGTTCACCATCACTTTCTCGAAGAAGGCGTCGATCACGTCACGCAGTTCCGCCAGCTCCACCAGCGCTTCCTGGTAGCGGCCTTCCGCGAAGTACGGTTCGAGCTTGTCGCGCAGCACCACAACCTGCATCGCCAGAGCAATCTCTTCCGGCTCTTTCAGGGTTGCGGCGTTCACGCGTTCGTTCAGCGTTTCGTCTGATTTCGCCAGAATGTTGGAGACACGCTTGTTAGCCGCAGCCAGCGCAGATGACGCTTCCAGCGTACGGAAGTGGGAAACCGCCTTCATACGCGCATCGAAATCAGCCGGACGGGTCGGACGACGCGCCAGCACCGCCTGAATGGTGTCAACGGTGTAACCTTCGTCCTGATACCAGGCGCGGAAACGACCGAGCATAAAGTCGATAACGTCGTCCACCACGTTCGCGTTGGTCAGCTTGTCGCCGTACAGACGCACCGCTTCTTCGGTCAGTGTCTGCAGATCGAGGTTCAGGTTCTTCTCAACGATGATGCGCAGCACGCCCAGCGCAGCACGACGCAGCGCAAACGGGTCTTTGTCCCCTTTTGGATGCTGGCCGATACCGAAGATACCCGCCAGGGTGTCCATCTTGTCGGCAATCGCCACGGCGCAGGCGACCGGGTTGGACGGCAGTTCGTCACCCGCAAAGCGCGGCTGATACTGCTCGTTCAGTGCCACAGCCACGTCTTCCGCTTCGCCATCGTGACGCGCGTAGTGCATGCCCATCACGCCCTGGGTGTCGGTAAATTCGAACACCATGTTGGTCATCAGGTCGCACTTGGAGAGCAGGCCCGCACGGGTCGCATGGTTGACGTCGGCACCAATTTCGCGGGCGATCCAGCCGGACAGCTCCGCAATGCGGTCGGTCTTGTCGCGCAGCGTACCCAGCTGCTGCTGGAACAGCACGGTCTGCAGACGCGGCAGGTTATCTTCCAGACGCTTTTTACGGTCGGTATTGAAGAAGAACTCGGCATCCGCCAGACGTGGACGCACCACTTTCTCGTTACCGGAGATAATCTGGATCGGATCTTTCGATTCGATGTTGGCGACGAAGATGAAGTTTGGCAGCAGCTTGCCGTCGTTGGCGTAGACCGGGAAGTACTTCTGGTCACCCTTCATGGTGTACACCAGCGCTTCTGCCGGAACGGCCAGGAATTTCTCTTCGAACTTCGCAGTCAGCACCACCGGCCATTCAACCAGAGAGGTCACTTCTTCCAGCAGGCTGTCGCTCAGATCGGCATTACCGCCAATCTTGCGCGCCGCCTCTTCCGCGTCCGCTTTGATTTTGGCTTTACGCTGTTCGTAGTCAGCAATGACCTTGCCGCGCTCCAGCAGAATTTGCGGATACTGGTCGGCATTGTCGATGGTGAACTCCGGCTCACCCATAAAGCGGTGGCCGCGGATCACGCGATCGGACGCCACGCCCAGAATGGTGGCAGGAATAACGGTGTCGCCCAGCAGCAGGGTCACGGTATGGACCGGACGCACGAAGTGGACGTCAGACGCGCCCCAGCGCATCAGCTTAGGAATCGGCAATTTCGCCAGCGACGTGGCAATCATGTCCGGCAGCAGCGCTTCTGCGCTCTCGCCTTTCACATGCGCACGATACAGCAGCCACTCGCCTTTGTCGGTGGTCAGACGCTCGGCCTGGTCAACGGTGATGCCGCAACCGCGCGCCCAGCCTTCAGCCGCTTTGCTTGGCTTGCCTTCCGCGTCGAACGCCTGGGCAATAGCCGGGCCACGTTTTTCGACTTCACGATCCGGCTGAGACGCCGCCAGATTTGCCACTTTCAGCGCCAGACGACGCGGCGCAGCAAACCACTCAATTTTACCGTGCGCCAGGCCAGCGTTATCCAGCTCGGCGGTCACGTTCGCAGCAAAAGATTCAGCCAGGCTGCGCAGGGCTTTTGGTGGCAGCTCTTCGGTGCCGATTTCCACCAGGAAAGTTTTCTCAGACATGGCCGCCTCTTATTTGTTTCGGTTGCACATCGGGAAGCCAAGGGCTTCACGGGACGCGTAGTAAGCTTCTGCAACGGCTTTGGTCAGGGTACGAATACGCAGAATGTAGCGCTGACGTTCAGTCACGGAGATGGCTTTGCGGGCGTCCAGCAGGTTGAAGCTGTGGGCGGCCTTCAGAATACGCTCGTAAGCAGGCAGCGGCAGCGGAGTCTCCAGCGCCAGCAGCTGCTGCGCTTCTTTCTCGTACTGCTCGAAGCAGGTGAACAGGAAGTCCACGTCCGCGTATTCGAAGTTATAGGTGGATTGCTCCACTTCGTTCTGATGGAACACGTCGCCGTAGGTGGTTTTACCCAGCGGGCCGTCGCTGCAGACCAGGTCGTAAACGCTGTCTACGCCCTGAATATACATCGCCAGACGTTCCAGACCGTAGGTGATTTCACCCGTGATCGGCTTACATTCCAGACCGCCAACCTGCTGGAAGTAAGTGAACTGGGTCACTTCCATGCCGTTCAGCCACACTTCCCAACCCAGACCCCAGGCACCCAGCGTTGGGTTTTCCCAGTTATCTTCCACGAAACGGATATCGTGAATGGTTGGATCCATACCCAGCTCTTTCAGCGACCCGAGGTACAGTTCCTGAATATTGTCGGGCGATGGCTTAATCACCACCTGGAACTGATAGTAATGCTGCAGACGGTTCGGGTTCTCACCGTAACGACCATCGGTCGGACGACGGGAAGGCTGCACATACGCGGTCGCCATTGGCTCTGGTCCCAACGCGCGCAGGCTGGTCATCGGGTGTGAAGTGCCGGCGCCGACTTCCATGTCCAAAGGTTGAACAATGGTGCAGCCCTGACGAGCCCAGTAATCCTGTAAGGTCAGGATCAGGCCCTGGAAGGTCTTGGTATCAAACTTTTGCATAGTATTTCGTGCTGGATACGTGTGGTTTTAAATGGAAGGGACCAGTATACCCGCTGGCTGCAAGATATACAGTACGAAACGGGGTTGTTTAGGGAAAATTGGGAAATAAGCCTTCAGGCCAGAACGTGGGCGACGTCTGGCTGTTGATTATGCGAGCAGGCTAGCGCATGGAGAGGTGTAAAAACTGGCCGTCTGCATCAAACGAGCAGACAAAGCCCTCTTTACGCGACGTATGGCCCCGCAGCTCATAGCTTCCCTGAAAGCGCTCAAATCCGGTGACATCAATCTTCTGAACGGCCGAGTTATAGCGGCGTGCAGCCTGATCTTTACAGATTGCCTCCATGTTCAGTGAACGTTCCGGGCTCATTTTGCCCTGCTGTGCTTTTTGCACAGGTGCTTCTTGTGGCGTACTGCAACCTGCCAGCATGAGCAGCAGAAAGAGTGACGCCACTCGCTTCATCATCATTTTTATTACCGTCCTGGTCAGTGGCTGTTATTTTTAGTATCAAAGCTTTTATAGATTAAGGTCCGCCATTCTGCGAATCTCGCGGTCTTCCGGCAAGCCTGCTGATAAAACTCAGAATTTTCCAAACGAAGACTTTTGGACAATGGCAGTCACACTCCATTTACAGGGAATACGAGGAACTGATGGCGTCAAAAATTAACTGGATTGATAACCTGCGAGGAATAGCGTGCCTGATGGTGGTCATGATCCACACGACGACCTGGTATGTCACGAATGCGCACAGCATCAGCTCTGTTAACTGGGACATTGCCAACATTCTCAACTCTGCGTCTCGCGTCAGCGTCCCGCTATTTTTTATGATTTCCGGCTTTCTCTTTTTTGGCGAACGTAGCGCGCAGCCGAGGCACTTCATCCGCATCGCGGCCTGTCTGGGGTTTTACAGCGCCGTTGCCTTGCTCTATATCACCCTGTTCACCTCAATTAACGCCGGGCTATCACTCAAATATTTGCTGCAAAAACCAGTGTTCTATCACCTGTGGTTTTTCTTCGCCATTATCGTTATCTATCTCGTCTCTCCTCTTATTCAGGTGAAAAACGTCAGCGGGAAAATGCTGCTGGCCCTGATGGTGGTGATTGGCCTCATCGCCAACCCGAATACGGTCTCGCAGAAAATCGACGGATTTGAATGGTTGCCGGTCAATCTCTATATCAACGGCGATACCTTCTATTACGTGCTTTACGGCATGCTGGGGCGCGCCATCGGGATGATGGAGACGCAAAAACGTAGTCTGAACTGGCTTTGTGCGTCGCTGTTTATCGCAGGCGTGGCGGTGATATCGCGCGGGACGCTGCACGAATTGCAGTGGCGCGGTAATTTTGCCGATACCTGGTACCTGTATTGCGGACCGATGGTGTTTCTCTGTGCCGTCTCGCTGCTTACGCTCGTTAAAAACACGCTCAACGCACGGCCACTCCCGGTACTGAGCGTGATTTCGCGGCACTCGCTCGGAATTTATGGTTTTCACGCGCTGGTGATCCACGCCCTGCGAACAAGAGGTGTGGAGCTAAAGAGCTGGCCAGTGCTGGATATCATCTGGATTTTTGCCGCCACGCTGGTCATCAGCCTGCTGCTGTCGATGCTGCTGCAAAGAATCGATACGCGCAGGTTTGTAAGTTAACCAGATGGATGGGGAGTGGTAGGCCGGGTCAGCGCAGCGCCACCCGGCGGATGTTTACGACATCAGCGGCAGCAGCTGCTGATAGATTTTGCGGAATACGTCGCGCCTCTGCGCATAGCGGGCATGGCGTGCTGCGTCAGGCAAGTGCGCCTGTTCAAGCGGAAGCTGCGGTAACAATTGTGAAAGCGGTTTTTCGGGGTTCATGGCTATCTGTGCCAGCCGTGCGGCGCCGAGTGCGGGCCCGACATCGCCACCAGTGCGGAAATCCAGCTGCAATCCGCTGATGTCAGCCAGCATCTGTCGCCAGTAAGGGCTCCGCGCGCCGCCGCCAATCAGGGTGACGCTCGACGGTTTCAGGCCGCAATCATGCACCACGTCCATGCCGTCGGCCAGCGCATAGCCCACACCCTCCAGAACCGCACGCGCCAGCTCAGCCGGGCCATGCTGATGAGTTAAACCAAAGAACACCCCTTTCGCTTCCGGGTTGTTGTGCGGCGTTCGCTCACCGGAAAGATACGGTAAAAACCAGATCGTACCCGCGGTGTCATCCGCCTGCTGCGCGGCGGAGATGAGCGCCGGAACATCGGCCATGCCGGTGAGTCTTGCCGCCCAGTCCAGGCAAGATGCGGCACTGAGCATCACTGACATCAAATGCCATTTCCCCGGAAGGGCATGGCAGAAACTGTGCACTGCGCTTTCAGGGTTGCTGCGATACCCGTCGCTAACGGCAAAATAGACACCGGACGTTCCCAGCGACAGCATCGCCTGCCCTGCCTCCACCATGCCGACACCGACGGCCCCCGCCGCATTGTCACCGCCTCCGGCCACCACCGGTACGGCTGGCATATTCCAGCGTTCAGCAACGGCTGGCTGCAGCGTGCCTGTCACCTCGCTACCTTCGAACAGCGCGGGCATATGGGCGCGGGTCAGATGGCAGGCATCCAGCATCGCCTCGCTCCAGTCACGTTTCGCCACGTCGAGCCACATCGTGCCCGCCGCGTCAGACATGTCGCTGGCGAAATCACCCGTCATGCGAAAACGCAAATAATCTTTCGGCAGCAGGACTTTCGCCACCTGCCGGAAAATCTCAGGTTCATGACGCTGTACCCACAGAAGTTTCGGTGCGGTAAAACCGGGCATCATCAGGTTGCCGGTGATCTGGCGGGAGGTGGGTACACGTTCCTCAAGAAGCGCACACTCTTCTGCACAGCGGCCATCGTTCCAGAGGATCGCAGGACGCAACACGCGATGCTGGCTATCAAGCAGCGTTGCGCCGTGCATTTGCCCGGCAATCCCCAGCGCTTTGACGTCACGCAGAGGGTGTTTCTCGCCTAGCGCCTTGATGGCACGGTCCGTTGCCTGCCACCACTGCTCCGGGTCCTGTTCCGACCACAGCGGATGCGGACGTGAAACCTGCAGCGTTTCCGTCTGCGTGGCTAACACATCGCCCTGCTCGCTTAACAGGATGGCTTTCACACCCGACGTGCCAAGATCGATCCCGATATACATTACGGTGACTCCTTTAACAGAAATGCCCGGTGGCGCTAACGCTTACCGGGCCTACGTGCTGTTATTTATCGAACAGGTAGTGGTTGACCAGGTTTTCCAGCAGTTCCTGGTGCCCGCTCTGGTGCTGCGGCGCCAGCTGCTGCTGTTCAGCGTACTTCGCGATCTCCGCAAGTGATAACTGGCCTTTCAAAATTTGCTGACCCAGCTCACTGTTCCAGCCGCTGTAGCGCTTCGCAACACGCTTATCCAGCTCACCGTCTTCAATCATGCGAGCGGCGACTTTCAGCGCCAGCGCCATGGTGTCCATCGCGCCAATGTGGCCGTAGAACAGATCGTATTTGTCGGTGCTCTGACGACGTACTTTGGCGTCAAAGTTCAGGCCGCCGGTAGTGAAACCACCCGCTTTAATGATTTCGTACATCACCAGCGCATTCTCTTCCACGCTGTTCGGGAACTGGTCTGTATCCCAGCCCAGCTGTGCATCGCCGCGGTTAGCATCGACAGAGCCAAATATGCCCAGTGCAATCGCAGACGCAATCTCGTGATGGAAAGAGTGGCCCGCCAGCGTGGCGTGGTTGGCTTCAATGTTAACTTTAATCTCTTTTTCCAGACCGAACTGTTTCAGGAAGCCATACACCGTCGCCACGTCGTAGTCATACTGGTGCTTGGTCGGTTCCTGCGGTTTCGGCTCGATCAGCAGCGTGCCACGGAAGCCGATTTTGTGCTTATGATCGACAACCATCTGCATAAAGCGGCCAATCTGCTCGCGCTCCTGGCGCAGATCGGTGTTGAGCAGGGTTTCGTAGCCTTCACGACCGCCCCACAGGACATAGTTTTCGCCGCCCAACTGATGCGTGGCGTTCATGGCCGTCACCACCTGCGTGGCCGCCCAGCTAAACACTTCCGGATCCGGATTGGTTGCCGCGCCCGCGCCGTAGCGTGGGTTAGTGAAGCAGTTTGCGGTGCCCCACAGCAGCTTCACGCCGCTTTGCTGCTGTTTTGCCGCCAGCACATCCACCATCTGCGCGAAATTGTTCAGGTACTCTTTCAGAGACGCACCTTCCGGCGAGACGTCCACATCGTGGAAGCAGTAGTACGGCACGTTCAGCTTGTGGAAAAACTCAAATGCCACATCGGCTTTGCGTTTCGCCAGCTCGATGGCTTCACCCGGCTGCTGCCATGGGCGGTCAAAGGAACCCACACCGAACATATCGGCGCCGTTCCAGCAGAAGGTATGCCAGTAACAGGCGGCAAAGCGCAGATGGTCTTCCATGCGCTTACCCAGTACCAGCTCATCCGGGTTGTAGTGACGAAATGCTAAAGGATTGGTCGTTTTTGGGCCTTCGTAACGAACACGATCGAGTTGGTCGAAATAAGCTTGCATATTGAGCTCCATAATCAGGGTATGCGGCGAGTCGTTGATACAGGAGTAATAGTGAATAGACATTTTGGGTTGCTCAATTACGTTATTTCACACTGCTATTGAGAGAATGCACAACTGTGCGCTGGCTCGCAAAATAATGCGCAGGCAAACTGTTTTTCGGCGTAAATTCCAGAATCAAATGTAATTAAGACGTTACGCATTTTAAAATCCGATCGCGGTCATAAATTCAGAAATAAACCAAATATCGTAATGAGAAGATAAAAATCTGTAATTGCCAGCCCGCCTTTCCGCGTTAAAAATTTGCTGCGTCCCAGCAGTGAATGTTTCTTTTATCTCAGCAACACATACCCCTACAAAAGGCCTAATAATTATGAAGATAAAGAACCTGACCCTAACGATCTGCACTACTCTCCTCCTTGTAAGCTTTGCAGGACATGCCAAAGAGGTCAAAATTGGCATGGCGATTGACGACCTGCGCCTGGAGCGCTGGCAAAAAGATCGCGATATCTTTGTGAAAAAAGCGGAATCACTCGGTGCGAATGTCTTTGTTCAGTCAGCCAATGGCAATGAAGAAACGCAAATGTCACAGATCGAGAATATGATTAACCGTGGTGTCGATGTCCTGGTCATTATCCCTTATAACGGCCAGGTATTAAGTAACGTAGTGAAAGAAGCGAAGCAAGAGGGCATAAAAGTTCTCGCTTATGACCGCATGATTAATAATGCGGATATTGATTATTATATTTCGTTCGACAATGAAAAAGTGGGTGAATTACAGGCGCAAAGCCTGATCGACAAAGTGCCTCAGGGCAATTATTTCCTGATGGGTGGCTCTCCGGTAGATAACAACGCCAAACTGTTCCGTGAAGGACAAATGAAAGTCCTTAAACCCTATATCGACAACGGGAAAATTAAGGTGGTTGGCGATCAGTGGGCCGACGGATGGCTGCCAGAAAACGCGCTGAAAATTATGGAAAACGCGCTGACGGCCAACAACAACAAAATTGATGCGGTCGTGGCCTCCAACGATGCCACCGCAGGCGGTGCTATCCAGGCGCTGAGCGCCCAGGGGCTGGCCGGGAAAGTCGCTATCTCCGGGCAGGATGCCGACCTGGCAGGGGTAAAACGCATTATCGCTGGCACACAAACCATGACGGTCTACAAACCGATTACCGAGCTTGCCAATACCGCGGCTGAAATCGCCGTGGAGCTGGGCAATGGCAAGCAGCCTAAAGCAGACGCGACGCTGAATAACGGGCTGAAAGATGTTCCGGCTCGCCTGCTCACGCCAATTGAAGTCAATAAAGAGAACATTGACGCCACCGTGATTAAAGACGGTTTCCACAAGAAGAGCGAACTGTAATCCAGCGCGGCCCCCGCTCTGCGGGGGCGCATCACGTTGTACTGTTCTTCCCTCGGGTTATGTGGAGCAGGTATGCCTTATTTACTTGAAATGAAAAGCATCACCAAGCGCTTCGGCGCAGTGAAGGCCGTCGACAACGTCAGCCTCCGGTTGAACCCCGGCGAAGTGGTTTCGCTGTGCGGCGAGAACGGTTCGGGCAAATCAACGTTGATGAAAGTTCTGTGTGGGATCTACCCACACGGCAGTTACGAAGGCGAAATTGTCTTTGCCGGTGAAGTGATCCAGGCGACACACATTCGCGATACCGAACGTAAAGGGATCGCCATTATCCACCAGGAGCTGGCGCTGGTGAAGCATCTCACCGTGCTGGAAAACATCTTCCTTGGAGCCGAGATTTCCCGCCACGGCGTACTGGATTACGACACCATGACGCTCCGCTGTGAAAAGCTGCTGGCGCAGGTGAGCCTCAATATTTCACCGGATACCCGCGTGGGCGATCTGGGTCTGGGGCAACAGCAGCTGGTAGAAATTGCTAAGGCGCTGAACAAACAGGTACGGCTGCTGATCCTCGATGAGCCCACGGCTTCGCTCACCGAACAGGAAACCGCAGTTCTGCTCAATATCATCCGCGATCTGCAAAACCACGGCATCGCCTGTATCTACATTTCGCACAAGCTAAACGAGGTTAAAGCCATTTCGGACACCATCTGTGTCATTCGCGACGGGCAACACATCGGCACGCGCGAAGCGGCAGGCATGAGTGAAGATGACATCATCACCATGATGGTAGGCCGCGAGCTGACGGCGCTCTACCCGAATGAGCCACACGCCAGAGGCGAGGAAGTGCTGCGTGTGGAAAACCTGACCGCGTGGCACCCCGTTAACCGCCACATTAAACGCGTGAATAACGTCTCGTTTTCTCTTCACAGCGGCGAAATTCTCGGGATTGCGGGCCTCGTCGGCGCCGGACGCACGGAGGCCGTACAGTGTCTGTTTGGCGTGTGGCCCGGGCGCTGGGAGGGGACGATTTATATCGACGGCCAGCCAGTGAAAATCGACAACTGCCAGCAGGCGATTGCCCGCGGCATTGCTATGGTGCCGGAAGATCGTAAAAAAGACGGCATCGTACCGGTCATGGCGGTGGGGAAAAACATTACGCTTGCGGCACTCGATCGGTTCTCCGGCGCGCTGAGCAGCCTGGACGATGCCGCAGAGCAGCAGTGCATTCTTCATTCGCTTGCCAGGCTGAAGGTCAAAACGTCCTCCCCGGAACTGGCGATTGGCCGCCTGAGTGGCGGTAACCAGCAGAAAGCGATTCTGGCGCGCTGCCTGCTTCTCAACCCACGCATATTAATCCTCGATGAGCCAACGCGCGGGATTGATATCGGTGCCAAATATGAAATCTACAAACTGATTAATCAGCTTGTTCAGCAAGGGATTGCCGTCATTGTCATTTCGTCTGAGTTACCCGAAGTGCTCGGCCTGAGCGACCGCGTGCTGGTGATGCACGAGGGGAAACTGAAAGCCAACCTGATTAACCAGAACCTGACGCAGGAGCAGGTGATGGAAGCCGCTTTAAGGAGCGAACGTCATGTCGAAAAGCAATCCGTCTGATATCAAAGTCGCCGTTCCGACGCCCGGTGCGTTCGCAGGGCTAAAAGCGCTGAACCTGCAGGTCTTCGTGATGATCGCAGCAATTATCGTCATCATGCTGTTTTTTACCTGGATGACCGATGGCTCATATTTAAGCGCGCGTAACGTCTCTAACCTGCTCCGCCAGACCGCCATTACCGGGATCCTGGCCGTAGGCATGGTGTTCGTCATTATCTCGGCAGAAATTGACCTGTCTGTAGGCTCGATGATGGGCCTGCTCGGCGGCGTGGCGGCTATTTTCGACGTCTGGCTTGGCTGGCCGCTGCCGCTGACCGTGGCGGTGACGCTGGTACTGGGTCTGGTCCTGGGGGCCTGGAACGGCTGGTGGGTTGCCTACCGCAAAGTCCCGTCGTTTATTGTTACCCTGGCGGGTATGCTGGCCTTCCGTGGGATCTTAATCGGGATTACCAACGGCACTACCGTCTCCCCCACCAGCGCCGCCATGTCGCAAATTGGTCAGAGCTACCTCTCCGATAGCGTGGGCTTTACGATTGGCGTGGTAGGTTTGCTGGCGTTTGTCGCCTGGCAGTGGCGGGGGCGCATGCGTCGTCAGGCGCTGGGGCTGGCGTCACCGGCATCAACCTCCGTGGTAGGACGCCATGCGCTGACTGCGGTCATTGTGCTGGGCGCCATCTGGCTTCTTAACGACTATCGCGGTGTTCCGACACCGGTCCTGCTGCTGGCGCTGTTACTGCTGGGCGGGATGTTTATGGCGACGCGCACCGCGTTTGGCCGCCGCATTTATGCCATCGGTGGCAACCTTGAAGCTGCCCGTCTCTCGGGGATCAACGTCGAGCGCACTAAGCTCGCGGTGTTCGCCATTAACGGCCTGATGGTCGCCATCGCCGGGTTGATCCTCAGTTCGCGTCTGGGTGCCGGTTCGCCCTCCGCAGGTAACATCGCCGAGCTGGATGCGATTGCCGCCTGCGTCATTGGCGGCACCAGCCTCGCCGGCGGTATCGGTAGCGTGGCGGGTGCGGTCATGGGGGCATTTATCATGGCGTCGTTGGATAACGGGATGAGTATGATGGACGTCCCGACGTTTTGGCAGTATATCGTCAAGGGGGCCATTCTTTTGCTGGCAGTCTGGATGGACTCTGCCACCAAGCGACGAGCCTGATAACCGTATTGTGACTTAATTGGGAAGTGAGCCATGTTTGAAAAGCGTCACCGCATTACGTTGTTATTCAATGCCAATAAAGCCTACGACCGTCAGGTCGTTGAAGGCGTGGGTGAATATTTGCAGGCGTCGCAATCCGAGTGGGATATCTTCATTGAGGAAGACTTCCGCACCCGTCTGGAGAACATCAAAGACTGGCTGGGGGATGGCGTCATCGCAGACTATGACGATCCCGTCATTGAACAGCTGCTGACCGACGTCGACGTCCCGATCGTGGGCGTCGGCGGCTCCTACCATTCCCCCGAAAATTACCCGCCGGTTCACTATATCGCCACCGATAATCATGCACTGGTCGAAGCCGCTTTTCTTCATTTAAAAGAGAAAGGCGTCCATCGTTTCGCGTTCTATGGTTTACCCGCCACCAGCGGCAAGCGCTGGGCAGTCGAGCGCGAGCATGCGTTTTGCCAGCTGGTCGCGCAGGAGAAGTATCGCGGCGTAGTGTATCAGGGGCTGGAGACGGCTCCGGAAAACTGGCAGCACGCGCAAAACCGGCTGGCGGACTGGCTGCAAACGCTGCCCCCGCAAACCGGCATTATTGCCGTCACCGACGCCCGTGCCCGCCACGTGCTGCAGGTCTGCGAGCATTTACATATCCCGGTGCCCGAGAAGCTGTGCGTGATTGGCATTGATAACGAAGAACTCACCCGCTATCTCTCCCGCGTGGCGCTCTCCTCTGTGGCACAGGGCACCCGTCAGATGGGCTATCAGGCAGCGAAGCTGCTGCATCGTCTGCTGGATAAAGAGTCTCTGCCGCTTCAGCGTTTGCTGGTACCCCCTGTCCGCGTCGTGGAGCGTCGCTCAACCGACTATCGTTCCCTGAGTGACCCGGCCGTCATTCAGGCGATGCACTATATTCGCAACCACGCCTGTAAAGGAATTAAGGTCGATCAGGTTCTGGATTCGGTGGGCATTTCTCGTTCGAATCTGGAGAAGCGTTTCAAAGAAGAAGTGGGCGAAACCATTCATGCCGTCATCCATGCGGAGAAACTGGAGAAAGCCCGCAGCCTGCTCATCTCAACATCACTGTCGATCAACGAAATCTCACAGATGTGCGGTTATCCGTCGCTGCAATATTTCTATTCGGTGTTTCGCAAAGAGTATGACACCACGCCAAAAGAGTATCGGGATCGCCACAGCGAGGTGCTGATATAGAAAAGAAAACGCCTTCATTTAGAAGGCGTTTTTAGTGATTACATATGGGCGGCGATTAAGCGCTGGTTATCCTGGTACATCGCGAACAGATAGTTGTTATAGCTCTGCCCCTTCGTCGAATAACCCTTCAGCTTGTGGATCATCGTACTGGCCGTCACTTCCTGATCCGCTTTACGCAACTGAGCACGTGATTTACGGAAGGATGAGTAGGCCGGGTGCGTGTTCAGATTGACCACATAGGCACCCACGGAATCTTTAACTGATTCAAACTGAGAATAGCCTTTCACCTTGCCAGGCGCATTATTACAACGACCTTTCACACACTTCATACCGAAAAGATTGTTGTTATTACGCGCCAGCTTTGACGTTCCCCAGCCGCTTTCGGCTGCCGCCATGGTCGCAACCATGCTATTCGGGATGATATCGACACGTTCAAGGAGAGCATTCCACGGCACACGACGGGTGTTACCGTTCCAGCTCAGCTTGTAGCGCTTCGTGATATCTTTCAGACGCGCGCGTTCTGAAGGCGACCAGCGGCTATCGTACTGTTTGGAAATCAGCCAGTTACGATCCGCAGTAATCGCGGCATTTTGACTCGTGATGTAAGGCATTACCGTCCGGAGAAACGCTTTTTTCCTTGGTGTTCCGGAAGGGTATTTTCGCAAATCAGGAAGTGAACTACTCTTTGCACTATTGCGAGAATACTCTTGTTTACTGCTAACCTTACTACTTGTCGTCTTTATTACGTGGGCTTTCTTACTCGTTGTATCCGTGTGCGTCTTCGCAAGCACCTCACCTGAAAATGCCATGGTGAGTAACATGAGTATCGCAGCCCCATATCGTCGAATGGGAGTCGATATCATTAGGTCTCCTGGTCGGATGTCATCATCCTAACACCTTATTTTTTTCACAAATTTGAGAGCGGAATCTCAAATCATATCAAAAATAGACTTCAAGAGCACGTATAGAAATAGTCCAAATCCGAAACTATGTCACCTGAAACTTGCTTATAAAAACAGCACTCCTGAAAATTTGTGCGCGATATCGCAGATAACTGCCTAATTTTGCGCGGGATCACTCATCCTCACACGTCCTCCTGGCAGAAAGCGCTGGAGGATGAGTTTTTACCCCCCGCCTGATGGCAAACTGGTTAAAAATGCCGCGACAGGAAAATGGAATGAAACGCACCGCTCTGGCTTTTCTGATGCTACCCACACTGGCACACGCTGACTGGTCATCACCGGGGTTTAATAGTTTTAGCGCCGAAGGCACCGGGATTTTCACCAGCCAGGCAAAGCTTGCGAAGGGTACGCGTCCTATTACGCTGAGTTTTGACAAGACGTGCTGGCAGCCATCAGAGGCGATAAAACTCAATGAGATGCTGTCGCTCAAACCCTGCGATGGCACGCCGCCGCAGTGGCGCCTTTTCCGCGACGGTGAATATCAGATGCGGATTGATACTCGCTCCGGCACGCCCACAATGCTGCTGACAATTCAGAGTGCAGCAGAAGAACCGGTGGCAACCGCTATCCGCCAGTGTCCGAAGTGGGATGGTAAACCGCTGACGCTGAACGTTAGCGATACTTTCCCGGAAGGGACAGTAGTGCGTGATTTCTACAGCAAACAGACCGCGACGGTACAGAACGGAAACATTACCCTGCAGCCCGCCGCTGGCAGTAATGGCCTGCTGCTGCTTGAGCGCGCCGAAACGGATAAACCCGCACCGTTTAGCTGGCAGAACGCCACCGTCTATTTTGTCCTGACCGACCGCTATGTGAACGGTGACCCGAGCAACGACAACAGCTATGGCCGCCATAAAGACGGCATGCAGGAGATTGGCACCTTCCACGGTGGCGACCTCAAGGGACTTGCCAGCAAGCTCGATTATTTACAGCAACTGGGGGTGAATGCGCTCTGGATAAGCTCTCCGCTTGAGCAGATCCATGGTTGGGTAGGCGGGGGGACCAAAGGGGATTTCCCTCACTATGCGTATCATGGCTATTACACCCAGGACTGGACAAAGCTTGATGCCAACATGGGTACCGAAGAAGATTTGCGCCATCTTGTCGATGAAGCACACAAGCGTGGTATCCGCATCCTGTTCGATATCGTCATGAACCACACGGGCTACGCGACGCTAGCAGACATGCAGGCGTATCAGTTTGGCGCGCTGTATTTACAGGGTGATGAGCTGAAAAAAACGCTGGGTGAACACTGGACCGACTGGAAGCCAGGTGCAGGCCAAACCTGGCACAGCTTCAATGACTACATTAACTTCAGCGACAAAGCCGCATGGGAAAAATGGTGGGGCAAGAAATGGATCCGTACCGACATCGGTGATTACGACAACCCTGGCTTTGATGATTTGACGATGTCGCTGGCGTTCCTGCCCGACCTGAAAACGGAATCCACCGTCCCTTCCGGGTTACCCAATTTTTATCAGCACAAACCCGATACCCACGCGAAGGCCATCCCGGGATATACCCCGCGCGACTATCTGACTCACTGGCTCAGCCAGTGGGTACGAGACTACGGCATCGACGGTTTTCGGGTCGATACCGCGAAGCACGTCGAGCTTGCGGCCTGGCAGCAGCTAAAAGATCAGACAAGTCAGGCACTGGCGGCCTGGAAAGGGGCGAACCCGGACAAAAAGCTCGACAACGCACCGTTCTGGATGACCGGGGAATCCTGGGGTCACGGGGTGATGCAGAGTGATTATTACCGCCACGGTTTCGATGCGATGATCAACTTTGATTATCAGGAGCAGGCGGCAAAGGCGGTGAACTGCCTGGCCGATATCGACCTGACGTGGCAGCAGATGGCAGAAAAGCTGCAAAGCTTCAACGTTCTGAGCTACCTCTCCTCCCATGACACACGCCTGTTCCGCGAAGGTGGTCAGCGCGCGGCTGAGCTGCTCCTGCTGGCACCGGGCAGCGTACAAATCTATTACGGGGATGAATCCGAACGTCCGTTCGGCCCGACGGGCTCCGACCCGCTTCAGGGCACCCGTTCGGATATGAACTGGCAGGATGTCACGGGCACGCAGGCGTCAACCGTCGCCCACTGGCAAATGCTGGGTCAGTTCCGCGCCCGTCACCCGGCGATCGGCGAAGGCAAGCAAACCACGCTGTCGCTGAAAGAAGGGTATGGCTTTGTGCGCGAGCACAAGGGCGATAAAGTCATGGTGGTATGGGCTGGTAATCAATAATCCCCCCCTCACCCTAACCCTCTCTCCACAGGGGAGAGGGCCGGGGTGAGGGGAGAAAAAACCGCCAGAACAATTCACTGAATAAATCCTTACCCGCCACACAAAACAACAAATCCGACCACACCACCCGATTTGCACCAACACGGTGCTAGCGTTATGGTTACCCACTTTCAAAATAAGCTCGACAGATCACCTGCTATGACGTTTTCACTTTTCGGCGACAAATTCACCCGCCATTCAGGCATTACTCGCCTGATGGAGGACCTCAACGACGGGCTGCGCACACCGGGCGCAATCATGCTCGGCGGCGGAAACCCGGCTCAAATTCCGGAGATGAATACCTATTTCCAGACGCTGCTCGCTCAGATGCTGGAAAACGGCAAAGCGACCGATGCGCTCTGCAATTACGACGGTCCTCAGGGCAAAACTGAACTGCTGGCGCTCCTCGCTGGAATGCTGCGTGACGAGCTGGGCTGGGATATCGAACCACAGAATATTGCACTAACAAACGGCAGCCAGAGCGCGTTTTTCTACTTGTTTAACCTGTTCGCAGGACGTCGCGCCGACGGCACGACCAAAAAAGTGCTGTTCCCGCTGGCCCCGGAATATATCGGCTATGCCGATTCCGGTCTGGAAGAGGATCTGTTCGTCTCCGCACGCCCTAACATTGAGCTGCTGCCGGAAGGCCAGTTCAAATATCACGTCGATTTTGAACATCTGCATATCGGTGAAGAGACGGGCATGATCTGCGTCTCCCGTCCGACTAACCCGACGGGCAACGTCATTACCGACGACGAGCTGATGAAGCTGGATGCGCTGGCAAATCAGCACGGCATTCCGCTGGTGATCGATAACGCCTACGGCGTGCCGTTCCCGGGCATTATCTTCAGCGAAGCGCGTCCGCTGTGGAACCCGAATATCGTTCTGTGCATGAGCCTCTCTAAGCTGGGCCTGCCGGGTAGCCGTTGCGGCATTATCATCGCCAACGAGAAAATCATCACCGCCATTACCAATATGAACGGCATTATCAGCCTTTCACCGGGCGGCATCGGTCCGGCAATGATGTGTGAAATGATTAAGCGCAACGACCTGCTGCGTCTGTCTAACGAGGTTATCAAGCCGTTTTATTATCAGCGCGTTCAGGAAACCATCGCGACGATTCGCCGCTACCTGCCGGAAGAGCGCTGCCTGATCCACAAACCTGAGGGGGCGATTTTCCTCTGGCTGTGGTTTAAGGACCTGCCGATCACCACCGAACTGCTCTACCAGCGTCTGAAAAAACGCGGTGTGTTGATGGTGCCGGGTGATTACTTCTTCCCGGGTCTGGATAAGCCGTGGCCGCACACGCACCAGTGCATGCGTATGAACTACGTACCCGATCCGGAAAAAATTGAAGCGGGCGTCAAAATTCTCGCCGAAGAAATCGAAAAAGCCTGGCTCGAAGACGGTCAGTGACGCGTTACGCCAGATGATGCTGCACAGCGGGCATAATCTGGCGACCCCGAGGCAGGTCAACCAGAATTAATATGCTCTTTACAGTACCGCCGTTTCCAGACGGCGGGCGTTAGACCGGTGTGCTTAGAAAAAATCTGTCGAAAATAGCCCACATCATTAAAACCGCAGCGTGTCGCTACTTCGGTTAATGATGCGGCCTCGTTGAGCAGTAATTTTTCTGCCGCCCGGACACGCTGGCGATGAATGGCCTCCGTCAGGGTTAAATGAAATGTCCGGCGAAATACTCGCCCAAGATAATCCGCATTGCAGTGCAGCTCTTTTGCCAGTAGCGACGTTGAAAGCGGTAAATGAAACTGTGTGCGAATAAGCTGTTTCGCCTTCCACGCCATGGCCGCACCGGCTTCATTGGCGCTGTCTTCATATCCGGAAGGACGGGAAATTTGCTGTAAGATCAGCAGTAAAATGATTTCAAGCGCCATGGTTCGCTGTAATTTCTCCTGCTCGCTTAAGAACTGGCGGAAAAGAGAAATGACAGACTGGGCGTCCCTCACGCGACAATGCTGTTCTATCGCCAGATTGGGTTGTGAAGAGGGGTAATGTTCAATCTCAAAATGCAGCCAGTAAAATTTAAGATCGACAGGGAATTCGCCTACGCCCACGTGTCGCCTGTCAGGCCAAAGCAGTAACGTCTCCCCTGCACGCACCTCAAACACCGTATTTTCTTCCTGGATCGTTAATGTCCCTTTTTCGACAAAAATAATCTCCCACGATGTTAATTTCCGCGCAGGATGGCGACCCACGCCCCGGGAAATAAATAGGCCGCCATTTTGGACCTTAATCGGAAGCGCTATGGATAATTCGAGCATGGATATTCACCATTCCGCTTTTATTGCCATCAATATTCAATTTACGCATTGATTATTAACTAATATCTGAATAACTGTCCGATCGAAATCACATTTTCTTCATCAGGTCGGAATCGTCACCTTTTTATACTTTTCCCTTCCCTTGTTGGCCTTGCCGTTCAATGCAGAATAAATGGGTACCTTGCATAAATACGATAATAAATTCGTTCATCGAGGAGTTACTTCATGACTTCCACACCGATTACTGAATCAGACGTGACACAAGGGGCGGCAGATGACCGGCTGTCCGTCCGCGAAAAAATTGGCTACGGCCTGGGTGATGCGGGCGGGACGGTAATTACCTGCCTGATCATGAATTTCCTGACCTTTTTCTATACCGATGTCTTTGGCCTCACTCCCGCGCTCGTGGGCACGCTATTTATTGCTCTTCGTGTGTTTGATGCCATCTCCGATCCGGTGATGGGCGTGATTGCTGACCGCACGCAGAGCCGCTGGGGACGTTTTCGTCCCTGGCAGCTATGGGTGGCGCTCCCCATCGGGGTTATTGGCGTGCTGACGTTCACCGTACCGGAAGCCAGCATGGGGGTGAAAATCGCCTGGGCGTTTGGTACCTATTTGCTGTTGTCCGTTGGTTATACCGCCATTAACGTGCCCTACTGCGCGCTGATTAACACCATGACTACCCGACACAACGAGGTGATCGCCTGCCAGTCATGGCGCTTTGTGCTGTGCGGCGTGGCGGGATTTCTGGTCTCTGTGGGATTGCCATGGCTGGTCGCGGAGCTCGGTCAGGGCGATGCCGCAAAGGGTTATCAGCTTGGCGTCGGCGTCCTGTGTGCTGTCGCCGTGGTGATGTTTCTCTGCTGCTTCTTCTGGGTTCGCGAGCGCGTCCCGCTGGCGCTGATGGGTAAATTCACCTTACGCGAGCACCTTGCGGGCCTGCGTAAAAACGATCAACTGCTCCTGATGCTGGTAATGTCGTTTCTGCTGATCAACGTTTTCAACATTCGCGGCGGCGGATACATGTACTTCATCACCTACGTCCTGCAGGGCAGCACGGCCTATACCTCGCTCTTTTTCACGATGGTGACTTTTGCGGCTATTCTGGGTACGGTGATCGTCAATCCGCTGTCGCGCCGTATTGATACCGTCAAACTCTACTACTACACCAACCTGGTGCTCGCTGCGCTTGCGGTGGGCATGTGGTTTCTGCCGGGAGGCCCGGCGCACCAGACGCTCTGGCTGGTGATTATTTTAAGCAACGGCGTGATCCTCGGTTTTACCCTGCCACTGCACTTCTCGCTGATGGCTTTTGCCGATGACTACGGTGAATGGAAAAACGGCGTGCGCTCATCGGGCATGAACTTCGCCTTCAACCTGTTTTTCATCAAGCTCGCATGGGCATCCAGCGCCGGGATCATCAGCCTGGTGTTTATCACCGTAGCCTATCAGCCGGGCATGGGTAACCAGACGCCAGCCTCGTTACAGGGCATCACCGCCATGGAGACACTGCTGCCTGCCCTTTTCCATCTGCTGCTGGCGGTCACTATCCGCTGGTGCAGGCTTAACAATCCACTAATGTCGCGCATTGCCACCGATCTGCGCCAGCGTCATGTCCCTTCCTGAGGAGAATACGATGTCCGTAATGGAACCCGATCTGCACCAACTGAAAATCAATGACCCGTTTCTCGGGCAGTATCAACGACTGGTCCGTGATGTGGTGATCCCCTACCAGTGGGATGCGCTGAACGATCGCGTGGCAGAGGCTGAACCCAGCCACGCCATTACCAACTTCCGCATTGCCGCGGGTCTGGAAGAGGGTGAATTCTACGGGATGGTGTTTCAGGACAGCGACGTGGCGAAATGGCTGGAGGCCGTGGCGTGGTCGCTATGCCAGAAACCGGATGCTGAACTGGAAAAAACCGCCGACGAGGTCATTGAACTGATTGCCGCAGCACAGTGTGAAGATGGCTATCTCAATACGTACTTTACGGTTAAGGCCCCCGAGGCGCGCTGGACCAATCTGGCCGAATGCCACGAGCTGTACTGCGCCGGGCATATGATTGAGGCTGGCGTGGCCTGGTTTCAGGGAACCGGTAAACGCAACCTGCTGGATGTGGTGTGCAGGCTGGCAGACCATATCGACAGCGTGTTTGGCCCTGGCGAAACGCAGCTGCACGGTTATCCTGGCCACCCGGAAATCGAGCTGGCGCTGATGCGGCTGTACGACGTCACGGAGGAACCACGCTACCTCAATCTGGTGAAATACTTTATTGAGGAACGCGGCGCCCAGCCTCACTTCTACGATATCGAGTACGAGAAGCGTGGCAAAACGTCATACTGGAATACCTATGGACCTGCGTGGATGGTCAAGGACAAAGCCTACAGCCAGGCACATCAACCTCTTGCTGAACAACAAACGGCCATCGGCCATGCGGTACGCTTTGTCTACCTGATGGCGGGCATGGCGCATCTGGCGCGCCTGAGCGGCGACGAAGGTAAACGCCAGGACTGCCTGCGGCTGTGGAATAACATGGCGCAGCGCCAGCTGTACATTACCGGCGGGATTGGCTCGCAAAGTAGCGGCGAGGCATTCAGCAGCGATTACGATCTGCCCAACGATACGGTGTACGCGGAAAGCTGCGCCTCCATTGGCCTGATGATGTTTGCCCGCCGGATGCTCGAGATGGAGGCAGACAGCCACTACGCCGACGTGATGGAGCGCGCGTTATACAACACGGTACTCGGCGGCATGGCGCTGGACGGAAAACACTTCTTCTATGTGAACCCGCTGGAGGTACATCCGAAAACGCTGGCGTTCAACCATATCTACGATCACGTGAAGCCCGTCCGCCAGCGATGGTTCGGCTGCGCCTGCTGTCCGCCGAATATCGCCCGCGTGCTGACCTCACTGGGACATTACATTTATACCGTTCGCCCGGATGCCCTGTTGATCAACCTGTATGTGGGGAACGATGTCGCCATACAGATTGATGAAAACACACTCCGGCTACGTATTAGCGGTAACTATCCGTGGCAGGATCAGGTGACCATCGAAATAACCTCGCCTGTTCCGGTGACTCACACGCTGGCCCTGCGGCTGCCGGACTGGTGCGCCGAACCGGCTGTTTCGCTGAATGGTGAACGCGTCACTGGTGAGGTCGTTCGTGGATATCTTTACCTCAACCGTTGCTGGCATGAGGGCGACACGCTGACTCTGACACTCCCTATGCCGGTTCGCCGCGTGTACGGTAACCCGCAGGTGCGCCAGCAGGCAGGTAAAGTCGCGCTTCAGCGCGGGCCCCTGGTTTACTGTCTGGAAGAAGCTGATAACGGCGCAAATCTGCATAACCTCTCTTTGCCTGAAAACAGTGCGTTCCGGGTATTTGAAGGCAAAGGCATTTTCGCGCACAAAATGTTGATACAGGCGGAGGGGCGCGGTTATCACGTGAAGGATACGGATGCGCTGTGGCAGTACGATCGCTCGCCGGTACAGCGTCAGCCCCAGACGCTGACCTTTATTCCCTGGTTCAGTTGGGCAAACCGGGGAGAAGGGGAGATGCGGATATGGGTGGATGAAGGCTGAATATTTGCGGTCTGTTGCCCTCCCCCCGGACTGTACACACCCACGGGGAGAGGGAGTAAACCGGCTTTAACGTATCAGAAGCGCCAGGTCAGCCCGGTCATCAGCACGAAGCTGTCGTCGCGGTCGATCATCGGGCTGTTCTTCACGTCATCAGGCAACACGGTGTAGACCGCGCTGGCGTTAAGGTACAGCTTCTGAGTTAACTGATATTTAGCCGCCAGGCCAACGTATGGCGTCCAGCTGTCACCGGCGGTGTATTGCTTCAGACCTGAGCGGCGAGACTCGTTGCCGGATACGCCGTAGTAGTAGTCGTTATAGCTTTCGTCGGTATAAAAAACACCCACAGATGGCGTCAGGGTCAGACGTTCCATCCTGATGGGTCGAAAGTAGGAGACTTCTCCAATCATGCCGCCGCTTTCATCCGTGGCATCGCCAGAGACCGCCACTTTCAAAGAACCCCAGCTTTCGTGGTGATAGTACGCGCCACCGAGGAAAGCGGACGCCTTACGCTCATCAAGCTGTTTCATCTGATGGTCGTCATTGTCATCGGGATCAAAATGCAGCGGCATCCACGATGCGGTCAGGCTGAGTTCATTTTTTGCGTCTTTCCACAGGATCCAGCCGCCCGTGGTCTGGCGCACATAGAAACGATCGCTTTCGTAACTGATTAACGGCACCGCAGTGGTATTTTCGTTATATCCCTTATAAGGCGACTCATTAAATACAGCCCCCGCCCCTATTGAAAAGTCACCGGCCATCGCAGATGTGGCTGCAAATAACGTGGCAGCGATAAGTAAATTGTATTTAATAGTCATCAAAGTAATCCATTTAAACGCCAAACAAGCGGGGCGAATAATAATGGTTACAAATTTGCCAATGCAACGCTGCGGTTTATATAATATTATATATATAATGATATAGATGGGTGCGCATGATGAGTAAATTACAACTAAAACCACGCGAATTAAAAATAATCTCCGTCATCGCCGCCACTCACAGCATTGGTGATGCTGCTGCCCTGTTGGGTATGGCGCAGGCTAACGTCAGTAAATATCTCTCTGATTTTGAAGCGCGGGTTGGACTAAAGGTTTTTGAGCGCACGACCCGTCAGCTTGCGCTTACTCAGTTTGGTGAATCGTTACTTCCCTATATTGACGCTTCGCTGGACAAAAACGATCAGCTCGTGAATTTCATTGCCGATTATAAGCATGAAAAGCGGGGCAAAGTGACCCTTTACGCGCCCACGGGAATTGTCACCTACCTCGCGCGCCATGTCATCCATCAGATAAAAGACATCGGCGACATTCGTATCTCCCTGAAAACGTACAACCTGGACCGCAATGAATTTTCAGAAGGCGTTTCCTTCCCGGATGACTGCGATATTTTAATTACCTATGCACAACCAAAAGATGGAAATCTGGTCGCCAGCGTATTAACAAAATATTCCGTTACGGCATTCGCCACTCAGGAATATTTAAATAATCATCCGTTAGCCGGACCTGACGATTTAATTAATCACTCATGTATTCTGATCGATTCCATGCTGGTCGACGATGCAAATATCTGGCGTTTTCGTACCCATGGTAGTGATAACGTGCAAGATTACAGGGTGACCGGAAATTATATTTGTGACAATACGCAGACGGCGCTGGAGCTGGCAAGAAATAACCTTGGGATCGTATTCGCACCTAAAGAGAGCCTGAAAAAAGAATTAGCGCAAGGCATGCTGGTTCCCTGCTTCCCGCATCAGGAAGAGTGGTGGCTCGATCTGACCGCGATATTCCGCAAACGTGAATACCAGCCCTGGCGTGTGCAGTACGTCCTTGATGGCGTCCTCAATTGCCTGCGCCAGCAAATTGCTCAGGCCGCCCAGGGACGGCCTGAGCAGGGCGACTAGAACAGGCCCAGCGGTTTATCGGAGTAGCTGACCAGCAAACATTTCGTCTGCTGGTAATGCTCCAGCATCATCTTGTGGGTTTCACGCCCGATGCCGGATTGCTTATAACCCCCAAATGCGGCGTGTGCCGGATAGGCGTGATAGCAGTTGGTCCAGACGCGCCCGGCCTGAATGCCCCGGCCCATTTTATAGGCCAGATTACCGTTGCGGCTCCAGACGCCTGCCCCCAGGCCATACGGCGTGTCGTTGGCAATCTCCAGTGCCTCCTCCATCGTTTTGAAGGTGGTCACCGCCAGCACCGGTCCGAAAATCTCCTCCTGGAAGACGCGCATGTTGTTCTTGCCAAACAGGATCGTCGGCTCAAGGTAATACCCGTCCTGCAGATCGCCACCAAGTACCTTACGGCGGCCGCCGGTCAGGATATCTGCGCCCTCTTTCTTGCCGATATCAATGTAGTTGAGGATGGTCTCCAGCTGTCCATGTGAGACCTGCGCCCCCATCTGCGTAACGTTATCGAGCGGGTTCCCGCTGCGGATAGATTCGACGCGGCGAATGGCGCGCTCCATGAAGCGTTCATAGATAGACTCCTGCACCAGCGCGCGACTCGGGCAGGTACAGACTTCACCCTGGTTAAACGCAAACAGCGCAAACCCTTCCAGGGCTTTATCAAAGAAGGCATCCTCTTCTTCCATCACGTCTGCAAAGAAGATGTTCGGGGATTTTCCCCCGAGCTCAAGCGTCACCGGAATGATGTTCTGGGTGGCGTACTGCATGATCTGCTGGCCCACTTCCGTCGACCCGGTAAATGCCACTTTGGCGATACGTTTAGACGTAGCCAGATACTCCCCTATCTCGCCACCCGCACCGTTCACCACGTTAATCACGCCCGGCGGCAGGAGATCGCCAACGATTTCCATCAGCAGCAGAACCGAAAGCGGGGTCAGACGCGCCGGTTTGAGCACAATGCAGTTGCCTGCTGCCAGCGCGGGCGCCATTTTCCAGCTCGCCATCAGCAGCGGGAAGTTCCACGGAATAATTTGCCCTACCACGCCCAGCGGTTCGTGGAAGTGATACGCCACGGTGTCGCTGTCGACCTCGCTGATTCCGCCCTCCTGAGCGCGAATACAGGAGGCAAAATAGCGGAAGTGGTCAATGGCCAGCGGCACGTCTGCCGCCATCGTTTCCCGGATCGGCTTGCCGTTATCCCAGGTTTCTGCCGTCGCCAGCAGTTCCAGATTCTGCTCCATCCGGTCAGCGATTTTGAACAGAATGGCTGCCCGATCCTGAACGGAGGTATGCCCCCATTTGTCTTTCGCGTTGTGCGCCGCATCCAGCGCCAGATCGATATCGCGCTTGCCGGAGCTGGCTATTTCACACAGCGGCTGGCCGGTAACGGGGGTCAGGTTGGAATAGTATTCGCCGTCGACGGGGGCCACCCAGTCGCCGCCAATAAAGTTGTCATAACGAGGCTTTAGCTTGAGGGGAAAACCATACTCGCCAGGCTGGATACGCGAAGAGGGAGGATTGTTTGTCATGACCGTCTCCTTGCTGTTGGTGTACAACAAGGGTAGTCCCGGCTGGCGATTTTCTCGCCAACCGGTAACGGTGTTTACGACGGGGGTCACGGAGTTTCAGGAAATAATAACGAATCTCGCAGAACATGGTCGTTACCGCGGCGACGCGTAAACCCAATACGATTGAAATATTCCAGGATCTGAATCGCCAGCTTGCGCCCTACGTTCAGCCGATCGCGAAAATCGGCTGCACAGGTAGAGCCGCGCGCCTGATCCAGCTCGCGGATCAGGTTAGCAAACGCCACAATGCGATCGTTACGGTAATAACGATCTTTCACGATCGCAACTATCAGCCCCTGCTGCGCCGCGTGGCGTAATACCTGACGCATCGCCTGCTCGTCGGTGTTCGTTTCGCGCGCCAGATCGCGAACCCACCACGGCTCATCACCAAACAGCGAAGCCACTTTCTGCCAGATAACCTCCTGCTCTGCGGTGAATCCGGCTTTGTGATCCGGCAGGTGCAGCCAGCCGTGGTGGCTTTTAATCACCCCGCTTTCGCGCATGTTTTCAATCAGCAGCAGCACCAGCGCATCGTCTTCCATCGGCAGCGCCATGCGGCGCAGACGCTCACGCCCCGGACCAGGCTCATCCTGATGCTGTTCATGATACGTCGCGAGAGTGGTGAGTATTTTGCGCTGCCAGCGTGCGGCAACCGGGGCATTCAACAGGCTATTACCGGCCTGAATAAAGCCCGGCTGCCGGGTCAGCGGGTCTAATCCTTCCCTGCTCAGCTGGCGTGCCCAGGCAAAATCACCCAGGTTCACCGCACCGCGATCGAGATGCACCCGCAGCGCGGCGTTATCATCAGGGGCCTGTGCCAGCGCGGCCAGCCATTGCAGATATTCCGGTTTACGCTTGCCGCGTCGCGGCGAGTTAAGCGCCACCACCCGTGCCCCGGCCAGCGTTTCCCGCGCGGAGATATCCCGCAGAACCAGACGGTCGTTGTCTGCAAGCCAGAGCGGTGAATCGAAAACCAGTTCAGCAAGATCGTTTTCCAGCAGCGACACGCGTCCGGTGATATGGCTGGCCGCGTGGTGAATATGCAGCGGCTGCCACTGAGTCAGCGGCACATTCGTCTGCAGAGAGACAATCACGCGTTCAGACGGCTCTGGCGGAGCATCGGCCAGCAGCCAGTCGCCGCGGTTAAGCTGCTCTTTTTCCGCATCTCCGGCAATATTCAGCGCGATCCGCTGCCCGGCATGCGCCTGCTCTGCGGGCTGGTTCTGTGCATGTAAGCCGCGCACGCGCATCGGTTTGTTAATGCCCGTCAGCCACAGGCTATCGCCCACCTTCACTTCACCGCTCAACGCGGAACCGGTGACCACCAGGCCCGCCCCTTTTACGGTAAATGCCCGATCAATCGCCAGACGGAAGCGATGATGACTTGCGTGGTCACGTGACGTCAGTTGCTGCAAATGGTGACGAAGTTCGTCGATGCCGCGGCCTTCGGTGGCCACGGTGACAAAAATCGGCGCATCGGCAAAGCCATACTCCCGTAAGGTGGCCTGCACCCCTTCGCGCACCTCGCCGACGCGCGCGTCATCCACGCGGTCAGCTTTCGTCAGCGCTACGGTCAGCTGCGGGTTGCCGGTCAGCTGGAGGATTGCCAGATGCTCGCGGGTTTGCGCCATCACGCCGTCATCGCAGGCCACGACCAGCAGGGCATGATCGATACCCCCCACCCCCGCCAGCATGTTAGACAGAAACTTCTCGTGCCCTGGTACATCAATAAAACCCAGCACGCGGCCGTCTGGCTGGGGCCAGTAGGCATAGCCCAGGTCGATAGTCATGCCGCGCTTTTTCTCTTCCGGCAGACGATCGGCGTTTATGCCAGTAATCGCCTGCAGCAACGTAGTTTTTCCGTGGTCGACATGACCGGCGGTGGCAATAATCATTTCATCAACATCTCCAGAAATCGCTCTTCATCATCAAGGCAGCGCAGATCCAGCCACATTCGTCCATCGTAAATCCGCCCGATAACCGGCACAGGCATGGCGCGCCAGCGTAACGACAGGGCCTCCAGGTGGCTGCCGCGCCCGTCACGCGGGGTAAACGTGAGCGCTTCGCTCGGCAGCCTGTCCACCGGCAGCGAACCGCTGCCAATCTGCGACTGGCAGGGCTCAATCCGAACGTCAAAATCAGGGTAGTGCGGGGCGATGCGCGGCAGCAATAACTCGGCCTGCGCACGAATCGAGGCGGCATCACGGGTTAAGAGACGCAGCACAGGCAGGCGGTCGGCCAGCTTCTCCGGATGGAGATAGAGCCGAAGCGTCGCATCCAGCGCGGCAAGGGTCATTTTATCGGCTCGCAGGGCGCGCTTGAGCGGATGCTGCTGCAGCCGGGCAATCAGCTCGCGTTTGCCGACGATAATCCCGGCCTGCGGCCCGCCCAGCAGTTTGTCGCCGGAAAAACTCACCAGGCTGACGCCCGCCGCAATCATCTCTTGCGGCATCGGTTCTTTTGGCAAGCCGTACTGGCTCAGGTCCACCAGCGAACCGCTGCCGAGATCGGCAATCACCGGGATATTCAGTTCGCGCCCAATTTCCGCCAGCTCGGCCTCATCAACCGTTTTGGTGAAGCCTTCAATCTGATAATTGCTGGTGTGAACCTTCATCAGCAGGGCGGTGTTTTCATTCACCGCTGCGCGATAATCTTTCGCATGGGTACGGTTGGTGGTACCGACCTCATGCAGCGTGCAGCCCGCCTGGCGCATCACGTCCGGAATGCGAAACGCCCCGCCAATTTCCACCAGCTCGCCGCGGGATACCACCACCTCTTTGCCACTGGCGGTGGCCGCCAGCATTAGCAGCACCGCTGCGGCGTTGTTATTCACAATGCAGGCATCTTCTGCACCGGTCAGCTGGCACAGCAGATCCGCCAGGGCACGATCGCGATGCCCGCGTCCTGCGCCGTCCAGATCGTACTCCAGCGTCACCGGCGTTCGCATGGCCTGCCCGACCGCAGCCACGGCCTCTTCCGCCTGCTGCGCGCGGCCCAGGTTGGTGTGCAGCACGGTACCGGTAAGGTTGATCACCGGGCGTAATGCGCTTTGCGCGTTCTTGTCCAGCCGATGTTCCACTTCCAGCTCCCACGCGCTACACCAGTCGGGCAAGCTATTTTCTGCCTGAATGGCGCATCGGGCTTCGTCCTGAAGCAGGCGTAACATCTCAACCGTCGCGGTATGGCCGAAACGCTCCACAACAGCATGAATGCGAGGTTCGCGAAGAAGACGATCGGTAGCGGGGATCTGGCTGTAGAGCGAATGATGAGTAGTCATGAAAGCGCCTGGCGAGTAAATATCTTCCCCCCTCCCGACGGGAGAGGGAGTTAACATGTGGAGAGATTGTACCGCCTCCTGCAGCGAAGTGTTATAACCCGCGTCAAGCCTTTGGCGGTTCGGTACGGGCAAAGCTCTCGCGGCTAAAGAGCGTTTCAGCCAGCTTCACCAGCAACGGTCGGTCAACGCACCAGCCGGGGGACACGCGGCGGAAATTGAGATACCCGATGGCGCAGGCAATGGCGATGGTGGCCAGGTTCAGGCTGTCGGTGTGAATTTTTCCCTCCCGGATGAGCTGTTCGCACATATCCAGACTGCGGTTGATTTTTTCCCGCTGGCGCAGCAGTTCGTTTTCTGACTGCTGTGCGGCGGGCCTTGCCTGCTCACGCACGGAAGTCAGCGCCGCATCCATAATGCCATCGGCCAGGGCTTCAATCTGCTTCACCGCCAGCGCCGCTTTTGGGTCAGCCGGCAGCATGGCCGGGGCCACGCCCAGCAGCTCGATATACTCCGCAATAATCGGGGAATCGAACCAGTATTCACCCTCGTCCGTCACCAGCGCCGGAACTTTTCCCAGCGGGTTGTACTGCGCGACGCCGTTTTCAGCGTTGTAGGGCTGTTCATTGACGAATTCGAATGTCATCCCTTTCTCCAGCAGGAGAATCGAGATTTTTCGCACGAAGGGACTGGTGTAGCTACCGATGAGTTTCATTGCCTGATCCTTGATGCCGGAAAAAGGTCAGTATGGATCACGGGATGAAAAAAGGGCAGGTATGGATGTCGCATTCCTGCCCTGGCGGGATTAATGATCGAGGTAGAGGTAGTGCATCCAGCTGGTCATGCGCAGCAACACTTTACGCATTACCGAGACGTGAGCGAAATGGTCTGAATAGACCGCCACCTGGGCATAGATACCGTCTGGTAGCGCATCGACGTCGGCGTTAGGCTCCAGTTCAATCAGCGCCTGTACGCCATCCGTGCCCGGTGTGACGGTCAATGCCTGCAACGCCCCCTGCGCCTGGTACGACCCTCCCGGCACCACCGGCAGGACGCTGGTGAGTTTCCCGGTAAATACCTGGCCCGGCAGCGCATTAAACACCACTTCTGCTTCATCACCCGGCTTAAGACGCAGCAGCGAGTTCTGGCGGAACTGCGCCACAATCTGACGTTTCTGTTCCGGAATAAAGACCATGACCGGACGCAGAGGTAACGCGGCGGCATAGGTCCCCGGACGGATCAGCACCTGGGTGATATAGCCGTTGCTCGGCGCGCGCACCACGGTCTGATCGAGATTGTATTTCGCTTCGGCAAGCTGGGCGCGTAATGAGGCAATCTGCGACTGTTCACCGTTCACCATGCTGTCTAACTGACTTTGAATCTGCGTCTGTTCAGCCACAGAACCTTTCACCAGCGCATCCTGCGCCAGATAGTTCTGCCGCGCGTTGTCGATATCGCTTTCAGAAAACGGGTTCACCTTCGCCCGGCTGCCTTTCAGGTAACGCTGATAATCTTTATACAGGCGGTCACGCTCTGCCGAGACGCGCGTGGTATTAGCGACGGCTTCTGCAAGCTGCGCTTTCAGGCTATCGATATTATGGGTTGCGGTGACCAGATCGGCCTTGAGTCTGTCGACCCGCGCCTGGTAGCGGCCCGGATCAAGTTTAAATAATACTTCGCCTTTTTTAATGAGCTGGTTGTTTTTATCAGTCACTTCGGTGACCACGCCCGTCACCTGCGGTGTAATCGGAATGGAAATAACCGCTTTTTGCGCCGTAAAGGTATACGGATGGTTATAGTTCATTAACAGAATCAGTCCGGCAACAATAAATACCCCGCCCAATGTTGCGGTGGCGAGCGTCCACTGATTTACCGGAATGCGGAATATTTTAAAGATCGCCCAGGCAAATGCCACATAGGTCAAAATAATCAACAGATCCATGATTAGCGCTCCAGCGTGTTCTGATCAGCAGTGGGCTGTACCGCCGCCAGCTTTTGTTCTAATTCGGCCACGCGTTTGGACAGCGCATCCATGCCCGGGACCTCATCTGGCTTTGTAATGTGGTTCTGCATGCCCCAACCGCGATCTTCACGGTAGAGCGTGGCCCAAATCCACAGAAACGGCCAGATGGCATGGAGGGTGAACAGGCTAATCCAGCCTGCCGTATGAATCGCATCGGCATGGGGATGATTACGTTTTTTAGCCATATTATAAGGGATATCATGAATAGCGATAATCCCGTAAAAAAGCACCAGAAATACAAAAATCAATACGCCCAACGCAAAATAGTTGAGAAACATATTTTCCTCACTTAAACAACGTCAACTCATTAAACGAATAAAACAGCACGCAGCCTAATTAATTTATTTTTAAATTTAAAAGGCACACTGGTTATTTCAGAGCCGGGGAGTATCGGTTTTTATAATATCTCCATGCAAGTTTATAAACGTGTCAAAATATAACCTGAATAATAATATACTTAACCTTACATTATGAGCGTAATCCACCTTTTAACTTTTCGCCATACCACACATGAAAAGTGGTTTTTTAGCTTTACGTGTCACTCAAGACTATCCTGACGCCAATTCGCAAAGCAGAGTTTGCCGCCGATCACAGCCAGAGAAATCTGCATAAAAATATTTTGTGAATTCAGTCACAATCCAGAAACAAACCCACAAAACAAAAATGAGATCACAATCACAGAAACACGTAGTTTTTGCTTTGTTTTTCGCCATCGTATTTTTTTTACCCACTAATTTTGTGATTCAGATCACGTCATTGAATGCCACACCCCCTACATTTACGTGACACATATCACACAAATTTTCACTGTCTGGACAGTTGAACGATTCAGTGCCAGATTTCACAGCATCAGAACAGGGCCCGGCTACCTCTGCCGCCGCACATTAACGATAAACCTCGGGCCGCAAGCCTAAGCGTAAACATAAGAAGGGGTGTTTTATGTCATCCGATTTCAAGATCAAAGTCCAAAGCTTTGGTCGTTTCCTCAGCAACATGGTGATGCCAAATATCGGCGCGTTTATCGCGTGGGGTATTATCACCGCATTGTTCATTCCGACAGGGTGGTTGCCTAACGAAACGCTGGCGAAACTTGTTGGCCCTATGATTACTTACCTCCTGCCGCTGCTGATCGGTTTCACCGGTGGTCGTCTGGTAGGCGGTGACCGTGGTGGCGTTGTGGGTGCCATCACCACAATGGGTGTTATCGTCGGTGCTGATATGCCGATGTTCCTCGGTGCCATGATTGCCGGTCCTCTGGGCGGCTGGGCGATTAAGAAATTCGACGTCTGGGTAGATGGTAAGATCAAATCCGGCTTCGAAATGCTGGTGAACAACTTCTCTGCGGGCATCATCGGTATGATCCTCGCGATTCTGGCGTTCCTCGGCATTGGCCCTGCGGTTGAAGTGCTGTCCAAAATTCTGGCGGCAGGCGTTAACTTTATGGTGGCGCACGACATGCTGCCGCTGGCGTCTATCTTCGTTGAACCGGCGAAAATCCTGTTCCTTAATAACGCCATCAACCACGGTATCTTCTCGCCGCTGGGTATTCAGCAGTCTCACGATCTCGGTAAGTCCATCTTCTTCCTGATTGAAGCAAACCCAGGTCCGGGTATGGGCGTTCTGCTGGCATACATGTTCTTTGGTCGCGGCAGCGCTAAGCAGTCTGCTGGCGGTGCGGCTATCATCCACTTCCTGGGCGGTATCCACGAAATTTACTTCCCGTACGTGCTGATGAACCCACGTCTGATCCTGGCCGTTATCCTCGGCGGTATGACCGGCGTGTTCACCCTGAGCGTGCTGGGCGGCGGTCTGGTCTCTCCTGCTTCTCCAGGCTCTATCCTGGCCGTGCTGGCCATGACCCCGAAAGGTGCCTACTTCGCTAACATCGCGGCTATCTGTGCGGCCATGGCGGTCTCCTTCGTGGTTTCTTCTATCCTGCTGAAAACCAGCAAAGTGAAAGAAGATGACGATATCGAAGCGGCAACCCGCCGTATGCACGACATGAAAGCGGAATCCAAAGGCGCGACCCCGCTGGCGGCTGGCGATGTCTCTAACGACCTGAGCCACGTGCGTAAAATCATCGTTGCTTGTGATGCCGGTATGGGCTCCAGTGCAATGGGTGCCGGCGTGCTGCGTAAGAAAGTACAGGATGCGGGCCTGACCAACATCTCCGTGACCAACAGCGCAATTAACAGTCTGCCGCCGGACGTTGACCTGGTGATCACCCACCGCGATCTGACTGAACGCGCCATGCGTCAGGTACCGCAGGCACAGCACATTTCGCTGACTAACTTCCTCGACAGCGGCCTGTACACCAGCCTGACCGAACGTCTGGTTGCCGCGCAGCGTCATGAAGATAACGAAGTGAAAGTGCGCACCAGCCTGCAGGATAGCTTTGACGAGAGTAATGCCCACCTGTTTAAACTGGGTGCGGAGAACATCTTCCTCGGCCGTACCGCGGCTACTAAAGAAGAAGCGATTCGCTTTGCCGGTGAACAGCTGGTAAAAGGCGGTTACGTTCAGCCTGAATATGTCGATGCGATGCTGGAACGCGAAAAACTGACCCCGACCTATCTCGGTGAATCCATCGCGGTTCCACACGGTACCGTTGAGGCGAAAGACCGCGTGCTGAAAACCGGTGTGGTGTTCTGTCAGTATCCTGATGGCGTACGCTTCGGTGAAGAAGAAGATGACATCGCCCGTCTGGTGATTGGTATCGCCGCTCGCAACAACGAGCATATCCAGGTGATCACCAGCCTGACCAACGCCCTAGACGATGAGTCCGTTATCGAGCGTCTGGCCAAAACCACCAGCGTTGAAGAAGTTCTGGCACTGCTGAACAAATAACAGCGCCTCTTCCCTCTCCCCCCGGGGAGAGGGCTAGGGTGAGGGGGAGAAAGCTCCTCACCCCAGCCCTCTCGGGTAAAAACATTGATGAAGGTTAACACTATGAAAGCATTACATTTTGGCGCAGGTAACATCGGTCGTGGTTTTATCGGCAAACTGCTGGCAGACGCGGGCATTACGCTGACGTTCGCCGATGTGAATCAGGTGGTCCTGGATGCCCTGAATGCCCGTCATAGCTATCAGGTCCATGTGGTGGGCGAAAACGAGCAGGTCGATACCGTCTCAGGCGTGAACGCGGTCAGCAGCATTGGCGACGACGTAATCGACCTGATTGCCAGCGTTGACCTTATCACCACGGCGGTAGGCCCGGTGGTTCTGGAGCGTATCGCCCCGGCGGTGGCTAAAGGCCTGGCAAAACGTAAAGCGCAGGGCATCGACACCCCGCTGAACATCATCGCCTGTGAAAACATGGTACGCGGCACCACACAGCTGAAAGGCCATGTCATGGCGGCCGTGGCTGACGAAGATAAAGCCTGGGTCGACGCGCACGTTGGGTTTGTGGATTCCGCCGTGGACCGCATCGTTCCGCCGTCAGCATCCGCCACCCACGACCCGCTGGAAGTGACCGTGGAAACCTTCAGCGAGTGGATCGTCGATAAAACTCAGTTTAAAGGTGCGCTGCCAACTATTCCGGGAATGGAATTAACCGATAACCTGATGGCATTTGTCGAACGCAAACTCTTCACGCTGAACACCGGGCATGCTATAACCGCGTACCTCGGAAAATTGGCCGGTCATCAGACCATTCGCGATGCGATCCTCGATGAGAAAATCCGCGCGGTGGTAAAAGGGGCCATGGAAGAGAGCGGCGCGGTGCTGATCAAACGCTACGGTTTTGATGCTGATAAACACGCAGCCTACATCCAGAAAATCCTCGGTCGCTTTGAAAACCCGTATCTGAAAGATGATGTTGAGCGCGTGGGACGTCAACCGCTGCGTAAGCTGAGTGCAGGCGACCGTCTGATTAAGCCGCTGCTCGGCACGCTGGAATACGGTCTGCCGCATGCCAACCTGGTGAAAGGGATTGCCGCTGCAATGCACTACCGCAGCGATCAGGACCCGCAGGCGATCGAGCTGGCTCAGCTGATTGATGACAAAGGCGCGCAGGCTGCGCTGGCGCAGATTTCCGGTCTGGACGCCAATAGCGACGTGGTTGTGGAGGCGGTTAACGCATACAACGCAACCAAATGATGCACAGTGTGGCGCAGGTTAGCCTGCGCCCAGATAACAGATTGTCAGATATGCAGGCAATAATGGAACAAACCCAGGCCTTTGAAAATCGTGTGCTTGAGCGTCTGAATGCTGGCAAAACCGTACGAAGCTTCCTGATTGCCGCCGTCGAGCTGTTAACCGAGGCGGTAAATATCCTGGTGCTTCAGGTGTTTCGCAAAGACGACTACGCGGTAAAATATGCTGTTGAACCGTTACTGGACGGCGATGGACCGCTGGGCGATTTATCGGTGCGTCTGAAGCTGATTTACGGTCTTGGCGTGCTGAACCGGCAAGAGTACGAAGATGCAGAGCTGTTAATGGCGCTACGTGAGGAGCTCAATCATGACGGTAACGAATACGCCTTTACCGATGATGAGATCCTGGGGCCCTTCGGCGAGCTGCACTGCGTGGCCGCGCTGCCCCCTGCCCCTCATTTCGACAGCAGCGACCCTGAGCTATATGCAATGCAAAAGCTGCGTTATCAGCAGGTTGTCCGCTCCACGATGGTCCTTTCCCTGACTGAGCTGATTTCCCGGATCAGCTTAAAAAAAGCGTTTCAGAAGTAAGCCTGCTCACATTGGTGTATCCTTCCCTGTAAATTCCCCGTTTTCAGAGTTATTTGTCATGAAAGAAGTCGAAAAGAACGAAATTAAACGCCTGAGCGACCGCCTGGATCTGATCCGTCACCAGATGGCGGGTCTGTCACTGGTCGATTCCGCCGAGAAGTACGCCGAGCTGGAGAAAGAGACCGCGAAGCTGGAGGCAGAGATCGAGCGCCTGCGGGAAGTAAAAGGCCAGAAGCTGAGCAACGAAGCGCAGAAGCTGATGAACATGCCACACCGCCGCGCAATCACTAAAAAAGAACAGGCTGACATGGGCAAGCTGAAGAAAAGCGTCCGTGGCCTGGTGGTCGTGCACCCGATGACCGAGCTTGGCCGTGAAATGGGCCTGAAAGAGATGACGGGTTTTTGTAAGACGGCGTTTTGATTTCATGCCGGGTGGCGCTGCGCTTACCCGGCCTACTCTTTTCCCCTTCGCGTGAATTGGTCCAACCAATTGCGCAATCAATCCTCCCCTGGTTCACAATTCCATTATTTCCGCTCACAAAACCATTGCCACTCCATAACATCTGATTAACCATTTGTTGTCATTAACCCTACAACACAACATTGGCAGGACCACTTTTACATAACCTGTGATGCAGAGATGAGCGGAGACTCACCCGCCGCGCAGGTTATCTGGTCCCCAGGAGACCTGCATGAGCCTCTGGCAACAAAACTACGACCCGGCCGGAAATATCTGGCTGTCGAGCCTGATCGCATCGCTTCCGATCCTGTTCTTCTTCTTTGCGCTGATTAAGCTCAAGCTGAAGGGCTACCTTGCCGCGACGTACACCGTTGCCATCGCTCTGCTGGTGGCGCTGTTCTTCTACAAAATGCCGGTCGATCGCGCGCTGGCCTCCGTTGTCTACGGTTTCTTCTACGGTCTGTGGCCAATTGCGTGGATCATCATCGCCGCTGTCTTTGTCTATAAAATTTCGGTGAAAACCGGGCAGTTCGACATCATCCGCTCGTCGATTCTCTCCATCACGCCGGACCAGCGCCTGCAGATGCTGATTGTCGGCTTCTCCTTCGGGGCGTTTTTGGAAGGTGCCGCCGGATTTGGCGCACCGGTCGCCATTACGGCCGCCCTGCTGGTGGGCCTCGGCTTTAACCCGCTTTATGCCGCGGGCCTGTGCCTGATTGTGAATACCGCCCCGGTGGCGTTTGGCGCAATGGGGATTCCGATTCTGGTCGCCGGACAGGTGACCGGGCTGGATAGCTTTGAGATCGGCCAGATGGTGGGTCGCCAGCTGCCGTTCCTGACCATCATCGTGCTGTTCTGGATCATGGCGATTATGGACGGCTGGCGCGGCGTGAAAGAGACGTGGCCTGCTGTAATGGTGGCGGGCGGTTCGTTCGCCATCGCGCAATACCTGAGCTCAAACTTCCTCGGTCCGGAGCTGCCGGACATTATCTCGTCGCTGGTCTCGCTGGTCTGCCTGACCCTGTTCCTGAAACGCTGGCAGCCGGTACGTATTTTCCGCTTCGCCGACATGGGTGCCTCGCAGGTCGATCAAACCCTGGCACGCACGGGCTATACCGCAGGGCAGGTGATCCGCGCCTGGTCACCGTTCCTGTTCCTGACCGCAACGGTAACGCTGTGGAGCATCCCGCCGTTTAAAGCCCTGTTCGCCCCGGGCGGCGCGCTGTACGACATGGTGATTAACATCTCCGTGCCGTTCCTCGACAAAATGGTCGCCCGCATGCCGCCAGTCGTGCATGCCGCCACACCGTATGCCGCGGTCTATAAGTTCGACTGGTTCTCCGCCACCGGGACCGCCATCCTGTTTGCCGCGATCCTTTCCGTGGTGTGGCTGCGCATGAAGCCTGCCGCCGCGGTGCAGACCTTCGCAGCGACGATTAAAGAGCTGATGCTGCCGATTTACTCCATCGGCATGGTGCTGGCGTTCGCGTTTATCTCGAACTACTCCGGCCTGTCATCGACGCTGGCACTGGCGCTGGCCCATACCAGCCACGCCTTCACCTTCTTCTCACCGTTCCTCGGCTGGCTGGGTGTGTTCCTGACCGGGTCAGATACCTCGTCGAACGCCCTGTTTGCTGCACTGCAGGCTACGGCGGCCCAGCAGATTGGCGTGTCGGATGTCCTGCTGGTCGCTGCGAACACCACCGGCGGCGTGACCGGGAAAATGATCTCCCCGCAATCCATCGCCATTGCCTGTGCGGCGGTGGGACTGGTCGGTAAAGAGTCGGATCTGTTCCGCTTTACCGTGAAACACAGCCTGATATTCACCTGCATGGTCGGGGTGATCACCACCCTGCAGGCTTATGTCTTAACCTGGATGATCCCATGATAGTGATGCCCAGACGCCTGTCCGACGAGATAGCCTCTCGCGTACGGGCGCTGATTGAAGAACAACAGCTGGAAGCGGGCATGAAGTTGCCCGCTGAACGCCAGCTCGCCGCCCAGCTTGGTGTATCGCGTAATTCCCTGCGTGAAGCGCTGGCCACGCTGGTCAGCGAAGGGGTACTGGTGAGCCGTCGCGGCGGCGGCACCTTTGTGCGCTGGCAGCATGACGACTGGTCCGAGCAAAACATCGTTCAGCCGCTGAAGACGCTGATGGAAAATGACCCGGACTACAGCTTTGACATCCTCGAAGCGCGTCACGCCATCGAGACCAGCACCGCCTGGCATGCGGCCATGCGGGCAACCGAGGCCGACAAAGAGAAGCTCAAAGCCTGCTTTGAGGCCACGCAAAGCAGCGACCCGGATATCGCCTCCCAGGCTGACGTGCGTTTTCACCTGGCCATTGCCGAAGCGTCGCACAATGTGGTTCTGCTCCAGACCATGCGCGGGTTCTTCGACCTGCTGCAATCCTCTGTCAAACAAAGCCGCCAGCGCATGTACCTGGTTCCGCCGGTGTTTGCACAGCTGACTGAACAACACGAGGCGGTGCTTAACGCCATTCTGGCAGGTGATGCTGAGGCCGCACGCAAGGCGATGATGGCGCATCTCGGCTTCGTTCACACCACCATTAAACGATTCGATGAAGACCAGGCCCGACAGGCGCGTATTACCCGTCTGCCTGGCGAGAATGATATTTCCAGGGAGAACAAAGCATGATCATTTCAGCAGCCAGTGACTATCGCGCCGCGGCGCAGCGCATTTTGCCCCCGTTCCTGTTCCACTACATCGACGGCGGGGCGTATGCCGAATACACCCTGCGCCGCAATGTGGAAGACTTGTCAGAGGTGGCCCTGCGTCAGCGCGTGCTGAAGAATATGTCTGACCTGAGCCTTGAGACGACGCTGTTCAACGAAACGCTCTCCATGCCGGTCGCCCTCGCCCCCGTCGGCCTGTGCGGTATGTACGCCCGTCGTGGCGAAGTGCAGGCGGCGGCGGCCGCGGATGCCAGGGGTATTCCGTTTACCCTCTCTACCGTCTCCGTCTGCCCGATTGAAGAGGTCGCGCCGACCATCAAGCGTCCGATGTGGTTCCAGCTGTACGTCCTGCGCGATCGCGGTTTTATGCGCAACGCGCTGGAGCGCGCCAAAGCGGCGGGCTGTTCCACGCTGGTCTTTACCGTCGATATGCCAACGCCGGGCGCGCGCTACCGCGACGCCCACTCCGGCATGAGCGGCCCGAATGCCGCTCTGCGCCGCTACTGGCAGGCGGTGACGCACCCGCAGTGGGCGTGGGATGTGGGTCTGAACGGACGTCCGCACGATCTGGGCAATATCTCGGCTTACCTCGGTAAACCGACCGGGCTGGAAGATTACATCGGCTGGCTGGCGAACAACTTCGATCCGTCCATCTCCTGGAAAGACCTGGAGTGGATCCGCGAATTCTGGGACGGCCCGATGGTGATCAAAGGGATCCTCGACCCGGAAGATGCCCGCGACGCGGTACGTTTTGGCGCAGACGGCATTGTGGTCTCAAACCACGGCGGGCGTCAGCTCGACGGTGTGCTCTCCTCCGCACGCGCGCTGCCCGCCATTGCCGATGCGGTGAAAGGCGATATCGCGATTCTGGCCGACAGCGGCATTCGCAATGGGCTGGACGTGGTACGCATGATCGCGCTCGGCGCCGACAGCGTGCTGCTGGGCCGTGCGTATCTGTACGCGCTGGCGACGGCGGGTCAGGCTGGCGTGGCGAACCTGCTTGACCTGATCGAAAAAGAAATGAAAGTCGCGATGACGCTGACCGGTGCGAAAACCATTAGCGAAATCAGCAAAGACTCTCTGGTGCAGGAGTTAAGTCGATTACCGGCGGCGCTGGCTCCCCTTGCGCAGGGAAACGCTGCCTGAATACCCCTCCTGTTAACACCGCTGTTCACGCGCCCGGTTCCCCCTTCGGGCGCTTTTTTTGCCGAAAATAACACTTAGATAACAAATTGGATAAGAAAATTTGACATATTTACCCCCTCCGCAATTGTATAGACAAGCAAATACAAGAACACAAAAACAACATCACATCGGAGAGGAGCATATGACGTATTCAGGCAAGGTGGATATTCAGCAGGTGATCGATGAGAGTCCCTTTTCAGGGTTTCACTGGCTTCTTATCGTACTGGGCTTTCTGGTTCTGGCGATCGATGGATTTGATACCGCGGCAATGGGTTACATCGCCCCTACGCTATCGGCAGAATGGGGGATACATAAACAGGATCTGGGGCCGGTGCTGAGCGCAGCCCTGCTGGGCTTGTCGCTGGGTGCCCTCATTGCAGGCCCGGTATCGGACAAGATGGGGCGCAAGCGCGTGCTGGTCTTCTCCTGCCTGTTCTTCGGCCTTGCAAGCCTGGGCACGGCCTGGGCGCAAACTCTGAACACGCTGACGCTGTGGCGGTTTCTGACGGGCCTTGGGCTGGGCGCCGCGATGCCTAACGCCATCACGCTGATTTCCGAGTTCGCCCCCCAGCGCTGCCGCGCCATGGCGATTAATACCATGTACTGCGGCTTCCCACTGGGTGCCGCAGGGGGTGGTGCGATCTCTTCGTGGCTTATTCCCCACCATGGCTGGCGAAGCGTGCTGCTGACGGGTGCAATTGCGCCGCTGATTTTGACGCTGCTGCTGGCGCTGTTCTTGCCGGAGTCGGTGAAGTTTCTGGTGCAGCGCGGGAAGGACGTCATGCAGATCCGCCGTATCGCCAGCCGGTTCAGCCGCAATACCCTGGAGAGCGTTACCGGCTTTTTCCTGGCCGAGGAAAAAGTCGCTTCTGAGAAAGGGAGCGTGGCGCAGCTCTTCTCCATGCCCTGGCTGCCCGGCACACTGATGCTGTGGGTCACCTACTTTATGGGGCTGGTGATTTACTACGTCCTGCTGAGCTGGATGCCGACCCTGATGCAGGGGATGGGCTATGCGCTGGCGGAATCCGCCTGGCTCACCTCGCTGTTCACCTTCGGCGGTACCGCAGGCATTCTGCTCGCGGGCTGGATGATGGATCGCTGGGAGGCACACAAAGTGGTCGCGGGTGGCTTTGTGCTGACAATGGGTCTCATTCTGTTACTGGGCATTGAGCATAATCATATCGCCCTGTTTGGCGGGTTGATTTTCCTGATGGGGATCGCGATGAACGGGGCGCAATCGGGCATGCAAACCCTGGCAGCGACTTTTTACCCAACAGAGTGCCGCGCAACGGGTATTGCCTGGATGCAGGGGATCGGCCGCTTTGGCGGCGTGGCGGGAACCATGACCAGCGCTCAGCTGCTTTCCCTGCAGTGGCAGGCGGACAGTATTTTGATGATCCTCAGCGTGCCTGCCCTGGTCGCCGCAGCGGCAACGTGCTACAAAATGCTGCGTTGCCGTGCGCAGGAACCTGGCGTCGCGTAATTCCTCACTTTTCTGCTATTCTGCCCCCGCAATTAAGGGGGCAGCATGCTTAACATCGTTTTATTCGAACCAGAAATTCCGCCGAATACCGGCAATATCATCCGCCTGTGTGCCAACACCGGCTTTCGTCTGCACATCATTGAGCCGATGGGCTTTACGTGGGACGACAAGCGTCTGCGTCGCGCGGGGCTGGATTACCATGAATTTACTGCCGTCGTGCGCCATCATGATTACGCCGCGTTTCTGGAAAGCGAAAAGCCGCAGCGCATGTTCGCCCTGACCACCAAAGGCACGCCAGCGCACAGCGCCGTGAGCTATCAGGACGGTGACTATCTGATGTTTGGCCCGGAAACCCGCGGCCTGCCAGCCACGATTCTGGATGCCCTGCCCGCTGAGCAGAAAATCCGAATTCCGATGATGCCGGACAGCCGCAGCATGAACCTGTCGAACGCAGTGTCGGTGGTGGTGTATGAAGCATGGCGCCAGCTGGGGTACCCGGGCGCCATTCTCAGAAGTTAAATGCCGTCACCATACTCAAACGTATGGTGGATACCGTTGAAGTGCTGATCCATATCCATGGACGGCTTATCGCTGTCTGGTTTGCCGACGATACGCGCCGGTACGCCAGCCGCGGTGGTGTGCGGCGGAACCGGCTGGAGCACAACCGACCCTGCACCAATCTTCGCGCCGCGTCCGACTTCGATATTGCCGAGGATTTTGGCACCCGCGCCAATCATCACCCCTTCACGAATTTTCGGATGGCGATCGCCGCTGGTTTTACCGGTACCGCCAAGGGTAACCGACTGCAGGATCGAAACGTCGTCTTCAATCACCGCCGTCTCACCCACAACAATGCCGGTGGCGTGGTCGAGCATAATTCCACGGCCAATTTTCGCTGCCGGGTGAATATCGACCTGGAAGGTCACGGAGACCTGATTTTGCAGGAAGATTGCCAGCGCGCGGCGGCCTTCATTCCATAGCCAGTGGCCGATGCGATACGCCTGCAGGGCGTGGAAGCCTTTCAGGTATAGCAGAGGCGTAGAGTATTTATCTACCGCCGGGTCACGCGTACGCACGGCCTGAATATCACAGGCGGCAGAGGCGATCATTTCCGGGTCAGCGGCGTATGCCTCCTCCACCACTTCGCGGATGGCGATAGCAGGCATAATCGAGGAGGCCAGCTTGTTGGCGAGCATGTAGCTGAGAGCACTGCCAAGGTTTTCGTGTTTGAGTAGCGTAGCGTGGTAAAAACTGGCCAGCATAGGCTCACAGTCGGCCAGCGCCCGGGCTTCGGCTTTAATATTGTTCCAGACGATATCCAGTTCTTCACACGGCATTGCTTACTCCAGACGATAAGTTAATGACCAGCCAGTTCTGCGCTGGCTGGGTCATTCAGGTGACAACGGTTCCGACTACTTACTGCTGCGCTCGTCCTTGCGCGCACGACCTAATAAGGTCAATGCTGCCTCGCGCGCATTTTTTCCGCAATACAATACCTGATAAATTTCCTCGGTTATTGGCATTTCGACACCAAACCGGTGCGCCAATTCGCGGACTTCTTTGGTATTGCGGTAGCCTTCCACCACCTGTCCAATCTTCTCCTGCGCGCTTTTTACATCGCTGCCCTGTCCGAGCATCATGCCAAAGCGGCGGTTACGAGACTGGTTGTCGGTACAGGTCAGCACCAGATCGCCCAGACCCGCCATCCCCATAAAGGTGGCCGGATCGGCGCCCAGCGCCTCGCCAAGACGGGACATCTCGGTTAAGCCGCGGGTAATCAACGCCGTACGGGCGTTGGCGCCAAAGCCAATACCGTCAGACATCCCGGCACCGATAGCAATCACGTTCTTCACCGCACCGCCCAGCTGGACACCGATAAAATCAGGGTTGCTGTAGACGCGGAAACTCTTGCCACAGTGCAGCAGATGCTGGAGATCGTCGGCGAAAGCCTGGTCAGTCGATGCCAGCGAGATCGCCGTCGGCAGGCCAGCAGCCAGCTCTTTGGCAAAGGTTGGACCGGAGATGACCGCCAGCGGGTTCGCATCACCCAGCGCTTCGCGGGCAACGTCCTGCAGCAGGCGTCCGGTTTCCGCTTCAAGACCTTTGGTTGCCCAGACAATACGGGCATCCGGGCGCATCAGCGGCTTAATCTGACGCAGCACTTCGCCAAACACATGGCTCGGGACGACAATCAGAATGTTGCGGCTGGCCGCCAGCGCGGTCGCAAGATCGCTTTCCAGGTGCAGGGAGTCAGGGAACGGAACGTCCGGGAGAAACGCCACATTGCAACGGTCGTGCTGCAGCGTGGCGATATGTTTTGGATCGTGGCCCCACAGGACCACGTCGTGACCATTTCTTGCCAGCGTGATGGCAAGAGCGGTGCCGTATGAGCCGGCACCGATCACAGTCATTGAAGCATTAACAGTGCTCATCAGGCATCCTGATGTTGTTCAGCACCTTCGCCAGCTTGCTGCTGCAGATAGTTCATGAACAGCGCATCAAAGTTAACTGGCGCAAGGTTCAGTTGCGGGAATGTACCGCGAGAAACCAGGCTGGTGATGCATTCGCGCGCATACGGGAACAGGATGTTCGGGCAGTATGCACCCAGGCAATGCGCCATCTGGTTGCCTTCGATGCCGCCGATGGAGAAGATGCCGCCCTGCTGTACTTCACACAGGAACGCGGTTTCTTCGCCCAGAGAGGCGGTCACGGTCACACGCAGTACAACTTCATACACGTCATCTGCCAGTTGGGTAGATGCGGTATCCAGATCAAGTTTAACCTCTGGCTGCCAGTCTTTCTGGAAAACGTGCGGCGCATTTGGCGCTTCAAAAGAGACATCTTTCGTGTAGATGCGCTGGATCTGGAAAATCATTTCATTATTGCTTTGTTCTGACATGGAAAAACCCTTTTTAATTGTCCTAAAGTCTCTTAGCTCAGCAGCGGATCGAGTCCACCACGGGCGTCGAGCGCATACAAGTCATCACAGCCGCCAATGTGCTGCGCATCAATAAAAATCTGCGGAACCGTCGTACGACCACTACGTTGGATCATCTCTTCACGTTTAACCGCGTCACCGTCGATCGGCAGTTCCTTGAACGTGACGCCTTTGCTGTTCAGCAGCGCTTTCGCACGGTGGCAGAACGGGCACGTCGCTTTGGTGTAGATCTCAATATTGGCCATGACTGAACTCCTTATTTACCGCGAACCAAAGGAAGATTTTCCCCGCTCCAGCCGGAGATCCCTTCTTTCAGTACCGTTACATTTTCGAAGCCCGCTTTATAAAGCGCGCTGGCAGATTCTTGCGCCTGCATGCCGGTTGCATCAACAACGATAATTGGCTGGGCTTTGTGTTTTTCAAGCTCACCCACGTTGTTCGCTTTGATTTCAGCTGGCAACAGGTTGATTGCGCCTGCAATGTGACCTTTACGGAAATCGTCACGCTGACGCAGATCGACAACGACGGCATCTTCTTTGTTGATCAGACGCGTCGCTTCACCACGGGTGATAACCTTAATCTTAGACGTCAGGCTCTTAAATGTGGTGAACAGCACAGCAGCCAGCAGGCCAATCCACGCGATGCTCAGAACCGGATGGCGGCTAACGAATTGCATAATTTCTTGCATGGAGGGTAACTACTCCCGACTAAGTGATAAAAAAACCAGGACAGGAGTATACCTGTGCGTTCTGGCAAATACAGCCAGCGACCCTAACCTAATCCATTTTCTGCGGCATGCCACCTAAAAAAATGCCTCAAAATGGTCCGGTCAGCGCCTTGCCCCTGCGCTTTCTTTGATCTTCTGCGGCTATTTGATCGATTCAGCTGTAGTAAAATTACGCAAATTTTGACTCTTGAGCATGAGGTTGTTGCAATGTCGGTTTCTAAAAAACCTATGGTACTGGTGATTCTGGATGGCTATGGCTACCGTGAAGACAGCCAGGATAACGCTATTTTCAGCGCAAAAACCCCGGTGATGGATGCGCTGTGGGCGAAACGTCCCCATACCCTGATCGACGCATCCGGTCTGGAAGTCGGTCTGCCTGACCGCCAGATGGGCAACTCCGAAGTCGGTCACGTTAACCTGGGCGCGGGCCGTATCGTCTATCAGGACCTGACCCGTCTGGATGTCGAAATCAAAGAACGCACCTTCTTCGCGAACCCGGTTCTTTGCGGCGCGGTAGATAAAGCCGTTGCGGCAGGTAAAGCCGTTCACATCATGGGCTTGCTCTCCGCGGGCGGTGTACACAGCCACGAAGATCACATCATGGCGATGGTTGAACTGGCCGCCGAGCGCGGTGCAGAAAAAATCTATCTGCACGCCTTCCTGGATGGTCGCGATACGCCACCACGCAGCGCAAAAGGCTCTCTGCAAGCCTTCGAAGAGAAATTTGCCGCACTGGGCAAAGGCCGCGTCGCCTCCATCATTGGTCGTTACTACGCCATGGACCGCGACAACCGCTGGGATCGCGTTGAACAGGCCTATGACCTGATGACCCTGGCAAAAGGTGAGTTCCAGTTCACGACGGCCGTTGAAGCCCTGGAAGCCGCATACGCACGTGATGAAAACGATGAATTCGTGAAAGCGACCGTGATTCGTGCTGAAGGCCAGCCCGATGCCGCCATGGAAGATGGCGATGCGCTGATCTTCATGAACTTCCGCGCTGACCGCGCGCGTGAAATCACCCGTGCTTTCGTCAACAGCGACTTCGACGGTTTTGCCCGTAAGAAAGTGGTAAACCTCGACTTCATCCAGCTGACCGAATACGCGGCAGACATCAAAGCCCCATGCGCGTATCCACCAGCCTCGCTGGCTAATACCTTCGGCGAGTGGATGGCGAAGAATGACAAAACGCAGCTGCGTATTTCCGAAACCGAAAAATATGCGCACGTGACCTTCTTCTTTAACGGCGGCGTGGAAGAGCCGTTCAAAGGTGAAGAGCGCATTCTGATCAACTCACCGAAAGTCGCGACTTACGATCTGCAGCCAGAGATGAGCTCTGCTGAGCTGACTGAAAAACTGGTCGCGGCCATCAAGAGCCGCAAGTACGACACCATCATCTGTAACTACCCGAATGGCGACATGGTCGGTCATACCGGCGTGATGGAAGCCGCCGTGAAAGCGGTTGAAGCACTGGATCACTGCGTTGAGCAGGTTGCAAAAGCGGTTGAGTCCGTAGGCGGTCAGTTGCTGATCACCGCTGACCACGGTAACGCGGAACAGATGCGCGACCCGGCAACGGGCCAGGCGCATACCGCTCACACCAACCTGCCTGTTCCGCTGATTTATGTCGGTGATAAATCACTGAAAGCAGTGGAAGGCGGCAAGCTTTCTGACATCGCGCCAACCATGTTGTCGCTGATGGGTATGCCGATCCCTGAAGAGATGACTGGTAAGCCGCTGTTCATCGTGGAATAATCCCTCCCCATGAGGGGAAAGGCGATTTTTTCAATCACATGGGTCGTGAAGCCGCTTAGGTTATCAGTCAGACCCCTGCTTTGCGCCAGCGCACTCAGCGCTGGCGTATTGCTGTGCGCCGCATCCGCCCACGCGGACGATCGCGACCAGTTGAAATCCATTCAGGCGGATATCGCCGCTAAAGAGCGTGCGGTACGCCAGCAACAACAGCAACGCTCCGCCCTGCTCGCCCAGCTTAAGCAGCAGGAAGAAGCTATTTCGGCCGCAGCCCGTAAGCTCCGTGAAACGCAAGATACCCTCGCTCAGTTGAATAAACAGATCGACGAGATGAACGCGTCGATTGCCAAACTGGAGCGCCAGCGTGATGCACAGGAGCGCAACCTTGCCGCACAGCTTGATGCCGCTTTCCGACAGGGTGAACACACCGGTCTTCAGTTGATCCTCAGCGGTGAAGAGAGCCAGCGCGGTCAGCGTCTGCAGGCCTACTTCGGTTATCTGAACCAGGCGCGTCAGGAGACCATTGCGCAGTTGAAACAGACGCGTGAAGAGGTCTCCACCCAAAAAGCTGAGCTTGAAGAGAAGCAGAGTCAGCAGCAGACGTTGCTCTACGAACAAAAAGCGCAGCAGGCGAAACTTGAGCAGGCCCGTAACGAGCGCAAGAAAACCCTTTCCGGTCTTGAGTCCTCCATTCAGCAAGGTCAGAGCCAGCTGAGTGAAATGCGTGCCAACGAATCAAAACTGCGTAACAGTATCGCCCGTGCCGAAGCCGCGGCGAAAGCGCGTGCCGAAAAAGAGGCCCGCGAGGCACAGGCTGTCCGCGACAAGCAGCAGGAAGCCTCCCGCAAAGGTACCACCTACAAGCCAAGCGAAAGCGAACGTTCCCTGATGTCGCGTACCGGCGGTCTGGGTTCCCCACGCGGTCAGGCCTACTGGCCCGTTCGCGGTACACTTCTGCATCGTTATGGCGAACAGCTGCAGGGTGAGCTACGTTGGAAAGGGATCGTTATCGGTGCGTCTGAAGGTAGTGAAGTGAAAGCCATTGCCGATGGACGAGTGATTCTGGCCGACTGGCTGCAGGGTTACGGTCTTGTGGTAGTGGTTGAGCACGGTAAAGGCGACATGAGTCTTTACGGCTACAATCAGAGCGCACTGGTCAGCGTTGGCACACAGGTGCGCGCAGGCCAACCCATCGCCCTTGTGGGCAGCAGTGGCGGTCAGGGCCGCCCGTCACTCTATTTCGAAATTCGTCGTCAGGGTCAGGCGGTCAATCCACAGCCGTGGTTGGGAAGATAAGTTTTGCTTCAATTTCGTCGAATGGTTCTCTCCGTCGTCAGCGCGCTGGCGCTGGCTGCACCGGTATACGCAGGTAAACTCGCGATTGTGATTGATGACTTCGGTTATCGTCCGCACTATGAAAATCAGGTGCTGGCGATGCCGCCAGCCATCTCTGTCGCCGTCCTTCCGAATGCGCCTCACGCCCGTGAGATGGCGACCAAAGCCCACAACAGCGGACATCAGGTCCTCATCCATCTGCCGATGGCACCGCTCAGTAAACAGCCGCTGGAAAAAGATACGCTTCGTCCGGATATGAGCAGCGATGAGATCGAGCGCATCATCCGTGACGCTTACAACAACGTGCCGTATGCCGTTGGCCTGAACAACCATATGGGTAGCGCGATGACCTCCAGCCTGTACGGCATGCTAAAAGTGATGCAGGCGCTGGAACGCTACAACCTCTACTTCCTCGACAGCATGACCATCGGCAATAGCCAGGCGATGCGTGCCGCTCAGGGAACGGGAGTGAAGGTGATCAAGCGCAAGGTGTTCCTGGATGATACTCAGAACGAGGCCGACATTCGCGTGCAGCTCAATCGCGCCGTGCAGCTCGCCCGACGTAATGGTTCAGCCATTGCCATCGGCCACCCGCATCCTTCTACGGTGCGCGTTTTACAACAGATGTTGCCGACCTTGCCTCCAGATATCACACTGGTACGTCCGAGCGATCTGCTCAATGAGCCGCAGGTCGATACGTCTCGCCCGGGTAGCGCACAACCACCCGCAACGCAGCCGCGTAACCCGTTCCGTGGCGTGAAGAATTGCAAGCTGAAACAACCGCCTGAACCGGTGCATGCAACCCGCTTCTTCGCGGTCATCAGCGAAAGCGTGAGCCAGAGTACGCTGGTGCAATACTTCCAGCACCAGTGGCAGGGATGGGGTAAGAAAGTATCAGTGAGCCATTCTCAGTGACAGGCGATTAAGGTAGAAAAATGCCGCAGCGACACAAAATTCTGCTCCTCGATACCGGTAAAGAATGGGGAGGAGGCACCAACAGTATGCTCGAACTTCTGAAGCGTATTAACCGCGAAAAGTTCGATATTACCTGTTGTTTTTACAGTGACTACAGCCGGGCCGAAGGGCAAACCATCGGCCAGGTGCTGAACAGTATTGGCATTCCCTTAATTGTCATCCCTCAACATAAGCAGCCCGCATGGGCGAAGATTGCCAAAGAATTGGGACGTAGCCTGCTGTTTTTCTCCCGCAGCGCCCGGAAGGCATTTACACGTCATGTTGATACGCTCTGGCGTATTCGACCCAACGTTAGCAAAATCGAGACGATTTTCAGGGATGGCGGTTTCGATACGCTTTATATGAACAACCAGCCGGGCTCTAACGAAGAGGGTTATCTGGCAGGTGCAAACGTGCATGCGCGGATAATCCAGCACTGTCGAATTGAACCTGTTTTGACCCCGCCGCTGGTGAAGCTGGTGAATACCCATGCCACAAAAATCATCGCCGTCTCACATGGCGTAGAACGCGTGTTAGTTCAGCATGGGGTCCGACCCGAGCTGTGTACGACGGTCAACAATGCCATCGACATCCATCAGCCTTTACCCGACCGACGCGCGATGCGTAATCGCCTGAACATTGATGACGACACGTTCGTGTTCGGCAGCATTGGCTCATTAATCCCTCGCAAAGCCAACCACCACACGCTGGAAGCGCTGGCACAGTTCAACCAGAAACATCCCGAGGCGAGGTGGAAGATGGTGCTGGTCGGTGAGGGGGCTGAACGCGGTGCGTTGGCGGCACAAGCTGATGCGCTGGGTATTGCTGAGCATGTGATTTTCACCGGTTTCCAGAACACGCCTTTTGACTACCTCGCGACCTTTGACGCGTTTATTCTGGCCTCGCAGAGCGAAGGCTTGCCCCGCGTCGTGCTGGAAGCGATGCTGCTGAATATCCCCGTCATTGGCTCAAAGGTGACCGGCACGGCAGAATTGATCGATCATGCATCGACCGGGCTGCTTTTCCCGTGGAGCGATGTGTCGCAACTTGCTCAACACCTGGATAATATCTGGCAGGATCCCGATCTGCGCACCCGGCTCGCCGCCGCTGCGCATCAGAATGTCTGCAACGTGTATGCCATTGAAAGCTATGTTAACGGTGTCGAGGCCGTTCTTGGCGCGCAATAACCAAACGAGAAGAACATGTTTAAATTCCTGAATGCTCGCTACCGCCACATCACCGGGCGACATAACATTCCCTACGCTTCCCTTCCGGTCACGCGCGATCTCGTGGCGGTTGACTCTATCGTGATCCCTTGCACCGGTGCGGATTTCGTCGAAGAGGCGTTATTGTCCGCGACCTTTGCAGAGCGATATGCCACCGACGTCAGCGAGATTGTGATTGTCAGCGATCAACCAGAATCCGCGTTTGGCAATCTGCCGCCGAAAACCCGCATAGTGACCCTCGACCTGCCAAAACGTGAAGAAGGTTATCGCTACAAGCAGATCTACCTTAGCCGCCTGGTGAAGCTTAACGCCCCGCTGCAGGCGCGCGGTGAAGGCGTATTGATGATCGATTCCGATCTCAACCTCCTGAAGATGCCAGAAATCAACATGGCCGAGATGCACATCTACTCCAGCTTCCGCCAGGGCAAAATGATTGCCAAGCTGGACGGCGCGCCAGCAGAGAAAGTCCCGGCGTATTATAAAGAGACGGTGCGCCCGTATCTGGTTGATCATGTTAACGGTGCGTTTCTTGCAGCCACTAAAAAGACCTGGCGCCGTATCTGCCCGCTGTGGCTCACGCTGTTCCAGGATACCTGGGAACTGATGGAAGACACGCAACCGCCGACGGATCAGCTGCCGCTCGCCGCGCTACTGGACATGCTGGATTTAAAAACGGTTAACCTGGGCGACTGGATGAACTGGCCGGTGTCCAAGAAGATTGGCGGACAGGAAGCCGTTGTGCCGAAAGAGGTGATTGGTGCGCACGGTGGTTTTCCGCTCTCAGAATGGCAAAAGTATCTTGAATCACCTGAAAACAAACTGTTGTTCAAAGGTCAGGACTATACCCGCAAGGTGCGTTACCTGACGGACGAAGAGAAAAAAAAACAGTAAAAAAAGGGGCCGCTGGCCCCTTTTTGATTACTTATCCCAGCTCAGGATCACTTTCCCAGACTGGCCTGAACGCATCGCGTCAAAGCCTTTCTGGAACTCATCAACTGAGAAGCGGTGAGTAATAATCGGGGACAGATCCAGACCAGACTGAATTAATGCCGCCATCTTGTACCAGGTTTCGAACATCTCACGGCCATAAATGCCTTTGATGAACAGCCCCTTGAAGATGACCTTGTTCCAGTCGATAGACATATCTGACGGCGGAATACCCAACATCGCGATACGGCCACCGTGATTCATGGTGTCGAGCATGGTGCGGAACGCCGGTGGCGCACCGGACATCTCCAGACCTACGTCAAAGCCTTCGGTCATGCCCAGCTCTTCCATCACGTCGGTCAGACTCTCTTTGGAAACATCCACCGCGCGGGTGACGCCCATTTTACGCGCCAGCGACAGACGGTATTCGTTCACGTCGGTGATCACCACGTTACGCGCGCCCACATGCTTCGCCACGGCTGCCGCCATAATGCCAATGGGGCCCGCGCCAGACACCAGCACATCCTCACCCACCAGGTCGAAGGAGAGTGCCGTGTGTACCGCGTTACCGAACGGGTCAAAGATGGAGGCCAGATCGTCAGAGATATTGTCCGGGATTTTGAACGCGTTAAACGCCGGGATCACCAGGTATTCCGCGAAGCAGCCCGGGCGGTTTACGCCCACGCCAATGGTATTACGGCACAGGTGCGTACGCCCGCCGCGGCAGTTGCGGCAGTGGCCGCAGGTGATATGGCCTTCACCGGAGACGCGGTCGCCAATCTGGAAGCCTTTGACTTCCTGACCAATGCCAACCACTTCACCCACATATTCGTGACCGACAACCATCGGGACCGGAATGGTTTTCTGTGACCACTGATCCCAGTTGTAGATGTGAACGTCAGTACCGCAGATGGCGGTTTTACGAATTTTGATCAGCAGATCGTTATGACCGACTTCCGGCTCCGGCACGTCGGTCATCCAAATCCCTTCTTCCGCTTTCAGTTTGGATAACGCTTTCATCACACGTCCTCAGGCAATTACGCCCAGCTGTTTGCCGATGCGGGTAAAGGCTTCCACCGCACGTTCAATTTGTTCAGGCGAATGCGCCGCAGACATCTGGGTGCGGATACGCGCCTGGCCTTTTGGTACCACCGGGAAGAAGAACCCGGTGACATAAATCCCTTCTTTCTGCAGTTCACGAGCAAATTGCTGCGCCACGACCGCATCACCCAGCATCACCGGGATGATGGCGTGATCGGCACCGGCCAGGGTGAAACCTGCGGCGCTCATTTTTTCACGGAACAGACGGGCGTTCGACCACAGGCGATCGCGCAGCCCCGCGCCGGACTCCACCATCTCCAGTACCTTGATGGAGGCGGCAACAATGGCCGGCGCCAGGGAGTTGGAGAACAGATACGGGCGGGAGCGCTGACGCAGCCATTCAACCACCTCTTTACGCGCAGCGGTATAACCACCGGACGCGCCGCCGAGCGCTTTGCCCAGCGTACCGGTGATGATATCCACGCGGCCCATCACATCACAGTATTCGTGGGAACCGCGGCCATTTTCGCCGACAAAACCGACCGCGTGAGAGTCATCGACCATGACCAGCGCGTCGTATTTATCCGCCAGGTCACAGACACCTTTCAAGTTAGCGATCACACCGTCCATGGAGAACACGCCGTCGGTGGCGATCAGCACGTGGCGAGCACCCGCTTCACGGGCCTCTTTCAGGCGCGCTTCCAGTTCAACCATGTCGTTGTTGGCGTAGCGGAAACGCTTCGCTTTACACAGGCGTACGCCGTCGATGATGGAGGCGTGGTTCAGGGCGTCGGAGATAATCGCATCTTCTGCGCCAAGCAGGGTCTCAAACAGACCGCCGTTGGCGTCGAAGCAGGAGGAGTAGAGAATCGCGTCTTCCATTCCAAGGAAGCTCGCCAGCTTTTGCTCAAGCTGCTTGTGGCTGTCCTGGGTACCGCAAATAAAGCGTACGGAGGCCATACCGAAACCGTGAGTATCCATGCCGTTTTTCGCTGCGGCAATCAGCTCAGGGTGATTCGCAAGACCTAAGTAGTTGTTCGCACAAAAGTTGATCACGTGGCTGCCGTCGGCAACGGTGATGTCCGCCTGCTGAGCAGACGTGATAATACGCTCTTCCTTGAACAACCCTTCCGCACGTGCGGTGTCGAGGTCGCTGTTTAACTGTTTGTAAAAATCACCACGCATTGCAATTCTCCAGACTCGGCAAATTTCGGGACATATTACCCAAACCTATAGTTCATGACGAGATGACGCAGTATCTCTTGTCGTTTTTGCAGCATAAATCACGTGTACCCCTACCGCATATCGGTGAATGGCTGAAGACAGGGCATTGTGATGATATGATAGAAACATTAGCGTTCGGGATTGTCCCCGGACTCCACACTTCAAAGGTTACCGTTATGATCATCGTTACCGGCGGCGCAGGCTTTATCGGCAGCAATATTGTTAAGGCTCTCAATGACAAAGGCATCACCGACATCCTGGTGGTGGACAACCTGAAAGATGGCACCAAGTTCGTTAACCTGGTGGATCTGAACATCGCTGACTACATGGATAAAGAAGACTTCCTTATCCAGATTATGGCAGGTGAAGAGTTTGGCGAGATTGAAGCCATTTTCCACGAAGGTGCGTGCTCATCCACCACCGAGTGGGACGGCAAGTACATGATGGACAACAACTATCAGTACTCCAAAGAGATCCTCCACTACTGCCTGGAGCGTGAAATTCCGTTCCTGTACGCCTCTTCTGCTGCCACCTACGGCGGGCGTACCTCAGACTTCATCGAATCCCGCGAATACGAGCAACCGCTGAACGTCTACGGTTACTCCAAATTCCTGTTCGACGAATACGTGCGTCAGATTCTGCCAGAAGCGAACTCCCAGATTGTCGGCTTCCGTTACTTCAACGTCTACGGGCCTCGCGAAGGGCACAAAGGCAGCATGGCGAGCGTGGCATTCCACCTGAATACCCAGCTGAATAATGGCGAAAGCCCGAAACTGTTCGAAGGCAGCGACGGCTTTAAGCGCGACTTCGTCTACGTGGGCGATGTGGCTGCAGTCAACCTGTGGTTCTGGGAAAACGGTGTGTCCGGCATCTTCAACCTGGGAACTGGCCGCGCGGAATCCTTCCAGGCGGTGGCAGACGCGACGCTGGCGTACCACAAAAAAGGCAGCATCGAGTACATTCCGTTCCCGGATAAGCTGAAAGGCCGCTACCAGGCGTTCACCCAGGCAGACCTGACTAACCTGCGTAAAGCTGGCTACGACAAGCCGTTCAAGACCGTTGCCGAAGGCGTAACGGAATATATGGCCTGGCTGAACCGCGACGCGTAAGTATGAGAATTCTGGTGATCGGCCCGTCATGGGTGGGCGACATGATGATGTCGCAAAGTCTCTATCGCACGCTCAAGGCGCGCTATCCCCAGGCGATAATCGACGTGATGGCACCCGCGTGGTGCCGTCCGCTGTTATCGCGTATGCCGGAAGTGAACGAGGCGATCCCGATGCCGCTCGGCCACGGTGCGCTGGAAATCGGCGAACGCCGCAAGCTCGGCCATAGCCTGCGCGAGAAGCGCTACGATCGCGCGTATGTCCTGCCGAACTCTTTCAAATCTGCCTTAGTGCCCTTCTTTGCGGGTATTCCGCACCGTACCGGCTGGCGCGGTGAAATGCGCTACGGCCTGCTGAACGACGCGCGGGTGCTGGACAAAGAGGCCTGGCCGCTAATGGTGGAGCGCTACGTGGCGCTGGCCTACGACAAAGGCGTGATGCGCAGTGCGAAAGATCTGCCGCAGCCGCTGCTCTGGCCGCAGCTTCAGGTTAATGACGGCGAGAAATCCCAGACCTGCAACGCGTTTGGTCTTTCGTCTGAACGCCCGATGATTGGCTTCTGCCCTGGTGCGGAGTTCGGTCCGGCAAAACGCTGGCCGCACTATCACTATGCGGAGCTGGCAAAACAGCTGATCGACGAAGGCTATCAGATTGTGCTGTTTGGCTCGGCAAAAGACCACGAAGCAGGCAATGAAATTCTCGCCACGCTCAGCACAGAGCAGCAGGCCTGGTGCCGAAACCTGGCCGGGGAAACGCAGCTCGAACAAGCTGTTATTCTGATCGCCGCCTGTAAAGCCGTGGTGACCAATGATTCCGGCCTGATGCACGTCGCTGCCGCGCTGGACCGCCCGCTGGTCGCGCTGTATGGTCCAAGCAGCCCGGACTTCACGCCGCCGCTGTCGCACAAAGCGCACGTCATTCGCCTGATTACCGGCTACCACAAGGTGCGCAAAGGCGATGCCGCAGAAGGCTATCACCAGAGCCTGATCGACATCACGCCGCAGCGTGTTCTCGAAGAACTCAACGAACTGCTGTTGAGCGAAGAAGGGTAACGGATGCGGGTATTGATCGTTAAAACCTCCTCTATGGGTGATGTTCTGCATACGCTGCCTGCGCTGACGGACGCGATGCAGGCCATTCCGGGCATCCGTTTTGACTGGGTGGTGGAAGAAGGCTTCGCGCAGATCCCTACCTGGCATGAAGCAGTAGACCGCGTGATCCCGGTGGCCATTCGCCGCTGGCGCAAAGCATGGTTCTCCACACCGATTAAAGCCGAGCGCACCGCCTTCCGCGAAGCGGTTCAGGCGCAGCGTTACGACGCGATCATCGACGCGCAGGGGCTGGTGAAAAGCGCCGCGCTGGTGACGCGTCTGGCACACGGCGTAAAGCACGGCATGGACTGGCACTCCGCCCGCGAGCCGCTGGCGAGCCTGTTCTATAACCGTCGCCACCGTATTGCAAAACAACAGCACGCTGTGGAGCGTACCCGTGAACTGTTTGCCAAGAGTCTTGGCTATGTAAAACCGGAATCCCAGGGCGACTACGCCATTGCGCAGCACTTTTTGCGCAATACAGACCCCTGTACTCAGCCTTATCTTGTCTTCCTCCATGCCACAACGCGCGACGATAAACACTGGCCGGAAACGCACTGGCGAAGACTGATTGAACTAATGCAACCTACCGGGATCCATATTAAACTGCCCTGGGGCGCTGAACATGAGCAACAGCGTGCAGAACGTCTGGCCTCCGGTTTTTCGCACGTTGAGGTATTGCCCAGACTCACGCTGGCGCAGGTGGCCGCAGAGCTGGCGGGGGCGAATGCCGTCGTTTCCGTGGATACAGGATTAAGCCATTTAACCGCAGCGCTGGATCGCCCGAATATTACGATATTCGGCCCGACCGATCCGGGTCTGATTGGGGGCTACGGCAAAAACCAGCACCAGATGGTCAGCCCAACGCAACACACGAAGGATATTAGCGCAGATGCTATTTTTTCATTTTTACAGGGCAGCCATCGGCTTTCTGACAGGGATATTTAACCCATGAGTTATGTATTTCTGCTGATTTTACTCTTTCCGGTGAAACTCATCCGAAAGCTGTTTCGCAAAGACACAGGTAAAAACCTGGTTATTCAGACAGCAAAAATCGGCGATTTTGTTAATGCAACGCCCCTTCTGGCATACCTGCAAAAAAGCGACGTACTTATTAGTCGCAGCGTAGGTGCACTGGCGAAGCATGATGAGACGATCGACGAGATTTTTTTCATCGAACAGCATAAGCGTAACCTGTGGCGAAAGCTCTGCTTTGCCTGCCGGATCATGAACCGCTATGACAATGTGTATCTTCTGCAGCCTAACAGCGTAAATCTTTTTTTTGCCTCCGTTTGTAACGCCAAAAACAAACAGTTCTTAAGCACATACACACGCAGGTGGTATCACGGAATTTTCTATGCAACGGCAGACGGCACCGTTGAACACGGCAAAAAGACATTGTCGGTGACTAACTATCTCAAACTTGCCGACCGCACGCTGACCTGGAAAGACTCACCAAAGCACGCCACCAGACCACTTTTTAAACCCGCGACATATCCGGCAATCCTTGATAAACCCGGCGTGATCCGCATTGGCATCAGTATTGCCGCAGGAAATAAAGCGAAAACCGTCCCGCCGGGCATCTGGAAGCGGATTGCCGATCATCTCGCCGACCTGCCCTGCGAGTTTTATGTGTTTGGCGCCCCGAACGAACAATCGTGGATGGATGATATCACCCGCGCGTATGGCGAATTGCCCAACTTCATCAATCTGATTGGCAAAATTTCGCTTGAAGAACTCCCGTGGGCCATTTCAAAAATGGATTGTTATATCGCGTCCGACTCAGGAAATGTCTACGTTGCCGACGCGGTGGACGTGCCGGTAATCTTACTGTTTGGACCCTGTTGCCACTATGAACAGCGTCCGCTTGGCAACGTACTGTTGGTTGGGAATGATGACAATATTTGCTCGTATGTTTTTGAGACTCGCTATTACTTCTCACAAAGCCGGGAAGAACTCTTCTCTGTAACAGATGAATCGCTGGACAACATTAGACATTTCATTTGCGCGTTACCAACGGCTAACGCGGCCGCATATACCGTTGATGCCCAGGGAAACTAATTGTTATGGCTTTTCTAAGCATCATTATTGCCGCACATAACGCCCAGGACACGCTTGACGCAACGCTACAAAGCCTGCAAAACGCGATTGATAATGCGGGCGATGATGTAGAAATCATTATCTTTAATGACAGTTCCAATGATTCCACACAGGATATTATTGAGACGTGGTTGCCAAAGCTTCCGAATGCGCAATCCCGATACGTTGAGTACCGTAACGTCGGTCATGTTCGAAACAGCGCACTCTCTCTGGCGTCAGGTGAGTACATTACCATGCTGGATAGCGATGACCGATTGAAACCGGGCAGCATCCGGGACGCCGTGGCATTTCTGCAAGCACAGCGGCCTGATATGCTCCTGACGCGCCTGCTGGAAATACGCGATACGCATAAAATCACCGCTGACTGGCAGGGGTTCTCTCCCGTTGCTTTATCACAACACCAGGCAATAACGCGTTTCCTTCAGCATAAAGACTTTCAGGCGCACCTCATCGGGCAATTCGTTCATCGCAGGCTGTACGAAAACAACCCGATCCCTTCAATGGTCTGTTATGAAGATTTCGCCGTGTTTCCCGGCATGCTGATGCAATCGAGTAAAATAGTCTTCCAGCGGAAGGGGCACTATTATTACATCAAACGTAACGATAGTTTATCGAGCCGTCTTGACGCCAGTAAAATCGCTACGCTTGTTGAATGCACATTACAGATGGAAAAGATATTCCCGCAATCATTCAGGCATCTCATTAATTGCCACTGGTTTGATATTTACAGTAACCATCGACAATATCTGACCGACGCGCAACTCAAACTGGTTATGCAACGAGTAAAAGCACTTTATTCGTTCTCTTTTTTCTTCTCCAGCGATGTTCGTTTCAGCTACAAAAAAAGGGTTATTGAGGCATTATGGAAAAAGTAAAACTGCGGCTCTATCAACTGACGCTTATTTTGAGCCTTATTTCGCTTGCGCTGGCGTTACTGAGCTCGGGGAAACAGCGTGAATTCTTCTATATTGCGGTTTATGCCAGCATTATCGGCCTGGCGTGCGAATATAAAAAAATCACCCTTCGTCCCTTTTCGATTGCGCTACCCATTTTGCTGATTGGGTTGCTCAATCTTATCTGGTATATGGCCTATGAATATCATAACGAAGGCTTGAACGCTTATAGCGATTACCTTGGCGCCAGCAAGAAATTGATTTTGGCGAGTATTCTCGTTTTCTATCTTGACCGGTTCAAATCTTATATTGATAAAACAGCCTTCCTGAAATATTTCTTGTATGCCTCTGGTGCAGGATTTGTCCTTGCTACTGGTTATGGCTTATGGCAAGCGTCACAGGGTATGGAACGTGTTGAGATGGCCATCAATCGTCCAACCGTGTCGGCCTATGTTTACTCCGTACTGTCACTGGCGTTTGTATACAGCCTTTATCTTCAGAAAAACAGAAAGCTGTATGTGGCCGCAGGGCTCACCATCTTGATCTCTTATTTCGTCATCCTTTTGACGGCTACGCGCGCCGCAATGGGATTATATTTGCTTCTGGCGATTGTACTCACACTCTACCACTTCAGAAGAATCCATCTGAAATCAACGCTGATTTTCTTATGTATTGTGGCAGGTATAGTGGTTGTGAGTTACAAGCCGTTAATTCTGCCTAAGATACAACAAACACAATCTGAAATAGAACGTTATCAAAAAGGATATGACGCCACCTCACTCGGTGCACGTTTTTCTATGTGGATTATTGGTGCTCAAAACGGACTTGCCCACCCCATGGGGCAGTCAGTCGAAGACCGCGAAGTCTGGTCACAGCAATATGTGAAAAATGGACATCCACATCTCGCGGCAGCGCTTGAATTTACCCGGATTCATCTGCACAACGAGTTCATTGAAAAATACTCTCTTCAGGGGATCCCTGGGCTGGTAATATTATTCTTTTTCTATATCTCGATGATCGTGTACGCACTTAAAAATAAAAATGGTCTGCTGCTGACGACCATGCTTCTTTTATTGCTCTATGGTCTGACGGACGTCATTTTGTTGAGCTCAGAGGCGCTCATCTTCTTTGTCACCGTGTTTGCGCTGAGTACACTCTTTTCACAAACCAGACAACGCCAGTAAGTGATAATGCCCGCCATGCGGGCATTATTTTTTCTTGTGTTGATAAAACTCCGCCAGCGTCATCCCCACCGTCTTGTCGGATAACCAGCTAAACAGCGCTTCCAGATCCTGGTATAACCCCTCGATCGCCGCCTCGTCCTTAAACGTAGGACTGCCCCCGGGCATAAATTCCGACGAATGGAGCATAAACTCGACGTAATCATTTCCCTGAGAAAGGCATTGCTGCGCAACCTCAATCATCTGCGACGCATTACCACCTGTCGGACGTAACCAGTTCACAGAAGGTGAGCGGTATTTACCACGAAGACGATCGTAACCCTGTTTGATCGTGTTCAGCCAGGCAGGATGTTTATACTGAATGCTCATCGGCACTTCGAGTAAAGGGCTCGTGCCCGCCCGGGAAATGTCGTTAACGTCAATAAAGTAGGCACGGTCCGGAAAATGTTGGTAATCCGTCCCACCATGGCCTTGCGGAGCCCCCTTCGCATTGCGCCAGTTCACTCGCGGCGTCACCGAGCAATCAACCTGATACCCCAGCTCAATCAGTAACCTGGCATAACGGCTATCAAACGCCCAGCGCCCGGCGCGGTGGCTTAACATTTTGGTCTGGAACGTCTCTTCCAGCAGGCGGGTCATGAACAGCACTTTCTCGCGCATCACCTCGTCTGAAAATTCAATCAAATAAGGCTGCCAGCGCCAGTCATCACCCGTGAGATCGTGCTCAGGCGGGCTATTCCATGCGTGGAGGTGCATGCCCACCTCCCCCTGGCCGCGAGCGATCACGTCCCTGGCGAAGTCGATGAAAACGGGCTCGATCGCCATCTCATAGTTTGTCAGCCACACGGGCTTAAAGCCGAAACGTTCACACAGCGTCTGGAACCGGGCCAGATAGCGCGCGTTTTCCGTTTTAATGACGCGGTGGTTCTGCCAGAGATTATCGCCCTCAGTATCAATCGTGATGATAAACGCGGGTTTTTTCATAATGAGTCCGCAAGACAGGGAAGTTAGCGCTATGTTACGCACTCTCCAAACCATCAGTAAACCCTTGCTGGGAAATTCCTGAGATTATGGAGAAAGAGTGCAAGTCGCTATCAGGTCTATTAGAATTGCCAACAGTACAACGCCGATAAGATGATGATGAATAACTTACCTGACACGCCTGATTTGCGCATTTTACTGATCAAACTCCGCCATCATGGCGATATGTTATTGACCACCCCCGTCATTGATTCATTACGTCAACACTGGCCACACGCGCAAATTGATGTGCTGTTGTATGAAGAAACGCGCGACATGCTCGCCGCGCATCCGGCAATTGGCACCATTTATGGAATCGATCGTAAATGGAAGCACCTGGGCACACTCAAGCATCTACAGAAAGAGTGGCAGTTGCTGTGTGCGTTAAGGAAACAACATTATCATCTGGTGATTAACCTTGCCGATCAGTGGCGTAGCGCTATTGTCACCCGCTTCACCGGCGCGCCGGTTCGTCTCGGATTTGCCTTTAACAAACGCAACAATGCATTCTGGCGTTTTTGTCACAGCGATTTAGTCTCCGTTGCAAATCACCAGTCTCTGCACACCGTCGAGCAAAACCTCTCCATTCTGTCTCCATTACAGGTCGCGGCGCAGCCCGCCGTCACCATGGCCTACAGCGCAGATGACTGGCACTTCGCCCGCCAACAGCTGGAGAAAAAGGGTGTGAGTGATAACTATATCGTGATTCAGCCAACATCCCGCTGGTTCTTCAAATGCTGGGATGAAGACAAAATGGCGCAAACGATTACAGCGCTGCAGCAAGATGGGCATACCGTCGTACTCACGGCCGGGCCGGATAAAAAAGAGATGGCGATGATCGATCGCATTCTCGCCGCGTCCCCGAAGACCGGCGTCGTCTCGCTGGCCGGTCAATTAACGCTGCGCCAGCTTGCAGCGCTGATCGATCATGCCTGCCTGTTCATTGGGGTTGATTCGGTTCCGATGCATATGGCCGCCGCGCTGCAGACGCCCTGCGTGGCACTCTTTGGCCCTTCCAAACTGACGTTTTGGTCTCCGTGGCAGGTCAATGGCGACGTTATCTGGGCTGGCGACTTCGGCCCGCTCCCCGATCCGGACGCCATTGATACCAACACTAAAGAGCGCTATCTCGACGCCATTCCCGTGGATGCTGTCGTCTCTGCTGCAAAGAGATATCTGTCATGAAACACCATCGTCTGGCTATTGTGCGCCAAAAATATCGTCCTGATGGCGGAGCGGAACGGTTCGTCTCCCGCGCGCTCACCGCGTTAAGCAACCAAAATCTTGAGCTGAATGTCATCACCCGTGAATGGCAGGGAGAAAAGCAGGACGACTGGCATATCCACATTTGCGATCCGCGAAAGTGGGGCCGCATCAGCCGCGAGCGTGGTTTTGCCCATGCCGCACGTGAACTGTGGCAACAACAACAGTTTGATATTGTGCAAAGCCACGAGCGAATCCCGGGCTGTGACATCTACCGCGCAGGCGATGGCGTCCACCGCCGCTGGCTACTGCAGCGTGCACGCATTCTACCCGCCTGGCGTGCAAAGATGCTGATGGTCGATCGCTATCACCGCTATGTGATGCATGCCGAACGAGAGATGTACCAGGCACCGGAACTCAAAGCGGTTATCTGTAATGCGGAGATGATCAAACGCGAAATTGTCGAAGATTTTGATATTGACGCAAAAAAAATACATGTAATTTATAATTCTATTGATTCCAGCCGCTTCGTTCCGGCTCAGGAGGCACAACGTGCCGCGTTGCGTCAGCAATTTGGTTTGCCAGCCGATGCCGTGGTGTTCTGTTTTGTCGGCTCCGGGTTCGAACGAAAAGGCCTGGCCAGCGCCATACGGGCTATCGCTGGAACAGCGGCATGGCTGATTGTGGTTGGACAGGATAAAGCAGAAAGTCGTTATCGCGATCTTGCCCGTTCACTCGGCTGCGAAGGGCAAATCCGTTTCCTGGGGATGCAAAAAGAAACGCTTCCTTTTTATCAGCTATCCGATGGTTTACTGTTGCCAACGCTGTATGATCCCTTTCCTAACGTCATTCTTGAAGCGATGGCCTGCGGTTTACCCGTCATTACTTCAGAGAGTTGCGGAGGCGCTGAATTTATTCAGCAAGGCCAGAACGGATTTTATTGCGATGCCCTTGATATCAAGACATTGAAGGAAGCGATATCCGCTATTCCTTCTCTGGAAAAAAATAACAATATGGGACGCGCGGCACGGGAACGTGTGAAAGACGCCACCCCCGAAAAACTGTCAAGTCAGCTTATTTCGCTTTATCAAAAATTACTGGATTAAAAATGCGCATCCTAATGATTATTGATGGTTTACCCGGTGGGGGAGCTGAAAAAACGGTTCTTACACTTTCCAGTGGATTGATAGAAATGGGACATCAGGTCTCTCTCTTCTCCCTGCGGAAAGTGTGCGATTACGCCATCCCGGAAGGCATTGATTATCAGGTTGTTCAGGATACCTGCAAAAAACCGTGGCGAAAGCTGACGGAGATCCCACGCCGCGCCCATCTGCTGGATCGGGCTATTGAGCGGGCTGAACGCAGCGGAAAATTTGACGTTGTGTTCTCTCATTTGCACAAAACCGACCGCATTGTTGCACACTGCCGTGCGCTGGAACGCGATAAAGTCTGGTTTTGCGTGCATGGCATGTTCTCGTTCTCCTATTTGCGCCATCGCCGCGGGCTTTCTCGCTGGTTTAAGCATCTTAAAATTCGTCATACCTACGAAAATCGTAATGTTGTCGCTGTTTCAGGCGCCGTGTTGAAAGATCTTTCAGAGACGCTGGCGCTCACGCTTCGACGCAAAGCGGTAATCCATAACCCGTTTGATATCCCTGAAATTCAGCGTCTGGCTGATGCCCCCTTTGAAATGCAAGGGAAGGATTACATCATTCATGTTGGCCGCTTCCATGAGCACAAACGTCACGATCGGCTTTTACGTGCGTTCGCACTGAGTCAACTTGACACTACACTGGTCATGATGGGCAATGGATCCGACGCCAAAATCCAAAAATTACAGCAGCTTGCCAGAGATTTGGGTATTGAAAATAAAACGGTTTTCCGCCCATTCGACGCCAACCCCTACCCCTGGATAAAAGGGGCGCGGCTCTTAGTGTTAAGTTCTGACTGCGAAGGTTTTGGTAATGTGCTGGTCGAATCCATTATCTGCCAGACCCCGCCGGTCAGTACAAATTGTCCAGGAGGCCCCGCTGAAATCCTCACGGGAGACCTGGCGCGCGGGCTGTCAGAGTTAAACGACGAATCACTGGCAAAAACGCTGGTCGATATTTATACCTCCCCGCCGGTCGTTGGCGGTGCAACCATTGCGTCGTTCGGCATCAATGCCATTTGCCGGCAATATATTGCTTTGGTAGACAATCAAAAATAATCAGGTTTCTTATGCAAAATTCAGCGCCATTATTAAGCGTGGTGGTTGCCGTATATAACGGTGAAGCTTTTCTGGATCAGTTCTTTACCTGCCTTGTGAATCAACGCATCGACAGCATGGAAGTCATTATTGTCAATGACGGCTCTACTGACCGTTCGATGCAGATCGTCGAAAGCTGGCGTGAAAAACTGCCGCAGTTGCAGGTGATTGAACAGCAAAATCAGGGCGTATCCATCGCGCGTAATACCGGCCTGGCCGTAGCAACGGGTCAGTATCTCTCTTTCCCGGATATTGATGATGTCTTCAAGCCGGGCATGTACCAGCGTCTTCTGGATATGGCCGTCACGCAGGATTTGGATGTCGCGACCTGCAATGGGAACTACGTCTGGGAAAACAACAAGAAACCCTCTCGCCCTATTTTCCCTGAAGATAAACTCGCCTCGACGGATGTCATGACTGGCCCGGCGTGGTTAAAGAAGGCGCTGGATTCACGAAAGTTCCTGCACGTCACCTGGTTAAACATCTATCGCCACGACTTTATTCGTAAACACAGTTTCCATTTTGAACCCGGCCTTCGCCATCAGGATATTCCGTGGACGACCGAAGTGCTGCTTGCCGCGGAACGCGTTCAGTACACCAGCGAACGCTTTTATGACTACTACATTCACTCTGCTTCGGTATCGCATACTCCGGATAATGACGACACGCTGATTCGCTCCGCCCGTCATTACATGAAAATCCTGCAGATGCTTGACGCCATTAACCAGCGTTACCCGGATAAAGTGAAAAATATCCCGGCTTGCCACTGGCAAATCGCCAAAGAGGGGCTGGGGATCATTCACACCTTCGACAACATGAAGGATGAGGCGAAGAAGACCATGATTATCAAAGAGTTCTTTGATACCGGGATCTGGAAGCTTATCTGGAAAAGTGCTAAAAGTCCGCGTTTGCGCTGGCGTCTGGGTCGACGCTACTTCCGTTTAAAACGGTATCTGGCATAAGAGATAGCTTTAGCACGCTTAAATGCTTAGAATTTCCCGGCCGAAACTAAAAAACGGATAATCGCTTGGAATTGTTGTATACCGCCCTGCTCTACATCATTCAGCCACTGGTGTGGCTGAGACTGTTGCTTCGTAGCCGTAAAGCGCCTGCGTATCGTAAACGCTGGGCTGAGCGCTATGGCTTTTGCCGCAATAAAGTCGCACCGGACGGTATTCTGCTGCATTCCGTTTCTGTTGGTGAAACGCTGGCAGCGATCCCGCTGGTTCGCGCCCTGCGTCACCGCTACCCGTCGCTGCCCATCACCGTCACGACGATGACGCCAACCGGCTCAGAGCGCGCGTTATCCGCCTTTGGCAAAGACGTTCATCACGTCTACCTCCCTTACGATCTGCCCTGCGCCATGAATCGTTTCCTGAATACCGTTCGCCCGAAACTGGTGATCGTGATGGAAACTGAACTGTGGCCGAACATGATTTCCGCCCTGCATGCCCGTAAAATTCCGCTGGTGATTGCCAACGCGCGCCTGTCAGAGCGCTCGGCGAAAGGCTACGGCAAGCTGGGTAAATTTATGCGCCGTCTCCTGAGCAAAATCACCCTGATTGCCGCGCAGAATGAAGAAGATGCCGCACGCTTTATCGCGCTGGGCCTGAAACGCAACCAGCTTGCGGTAACGGGCAGCCTGAAATTTGATATTTCTGTTACCCCTGAACTCGCCGCCCGCGCGATCACGCTGCGTCGCCAGTGGGCCCCGCGTCGTCAGGTCTGGATTGCAACCAGTACCCATGATGGCGAAGAAGAGATCATCCTGCAGGTGCACCGCAAGCTGCTGGAAAAATTCCCTGATTTACTGCTGATCCTCGTTCCCCGCCATCCGGAGCGTTTTAAAGATGCCCGTGAAATGGTGCAGAAAGGCGGCTTCAGCTTCACCTTGCGCAGCAGCGGTGAGATCCCTTCCGGTAGCACCCAGGTGGTGATTGGCGATACGATGGGCGAGCTGATGTTGCTGTACGGCATTGCCGACCTCGCCTTTGTCGGTGGCAGCCTGGTGGAACGCGGCGGCCATAACCCGCTCGAGCCAGCTGCGCACGCCATTCCGGTGCTGATGGGTCCGCACACGTTTAACTTCAAAGATATCTGCGCCAAATTGCAGCAGGCCGATGGTTTAATTACCGTGACCGACGCGGACTCCGTCGTCAAAGAGGTGTCGACACTTCTGACGGACGAAGATTATCGTCTGTGGTACGGTCGCCATGCCGTCGAAGTGCTGCATCAGAACCAGGGCGCACTCACCCGTCTTCTGCAGCTTCTGCAACCTTATCTGCCTCAGCGGAGCCACTAATGTCAACGCGTCTGTCGGTCGTGATGATCGCCAAAAACGCCGCCGACCTGCTTCCGGACTGCCTGGCTTCGATCGCCTGGGCTGACGAAATCGTCGTCCTTGACTCCGGCAGCACGGACAACACGGTGGACGTTGCCCGCGCAGCGGGTGCAAAGGTCTTTATCAATACGGACTGGCAAGGCTATGGCATCCAGCGCCAGCGCGCGCAAAAGTATGCTACCGGTGATTACGTTTTGATGATCGACACCGACGAGCGTGTCACCCCGGAACTCCAGCAAGCCATTCAGACCGTGCTTGCCGCGCCGCAGCCCGAAGCGGTCTACAGCATTGCCCGTCGTAACTATTTCCTGGGCCGTTTTATGCGCCACAGCGGCTGGTATCCAGACCGCGTAATGCGCCTCTATGAGCGCGAGCGCTATCAGTACAACGACAACCTGGTCCACGAGTCACTGGTCTGCGACAGCGCCCGGCAGATCCCCCTGACGGGCGATTTGCTACACCTGACCTGCCGCGATTTCGCCAGCTTCCAGCGTAAACAGCTCAGCTATGCCACTGCATGGGCGCAGGAACGCCACCAGCGCGGCAAGAAGGCCACGCTGACCGGCATCTTCACCCACACGCTGGGCGCGTTTCTGAAAACGTTGCTGCTGCGTGGCGGGGTGCTGGACGGTAAGCAGGGCTGGTTACTGGCGGTGGTGAATGCCCAGTATACTTTCAACAAATACACCGAGCTGTGGGCGCTCTGCCGCGGCTACTCAGAGAAAACGTGAGCCATGAGCACAAAAGCGATTTATCCGGGTACCTTCGATCCGATCACCAACGGTCATCTTGATATCATCACCCGTGCGGCGTGCATGTTCGACACGGTGATTCTGGCGATTGCCGCCAGTCCCAGCAAGAAACCCATGTTTGACCTCGACGAGCGTGTTGCGCTTGCCCGCGATGCGATTGCACACCTGCCGAATGTAGAGGTAGTGGGCTTCAGCGACCTGATGGCAAACTTCGCCCGTGCCCAGCAGGCAAACATCCTGATTCGCGGGTTACGCGCAGTGGCAGACTTCGAGTATGAGATGCAGCTGGCGCACATGAACCGCCACCTGATGCCGGAACTGGAAAGCGTATTCCTGATGCCGTCCAAAGAGTGGTCGTTTATCTCGTCCACGCTGGTAAAAGAGGTGGCTCGCCATCATGGGGACGTTACCCACTTCCTGCCGGTAAACGTCCACCAGGCGTTGCTAGAAAAGCTAAAGTAGCGCTATTTCTGACACTGACGGCAGTAGAACGTGGCGCGCTGTGCGTGCTTCGTGGCAATAACTGGCGTTCCGCAGACTCTGCATGGCTCGCCTTTACGGCCATACACCTGCAGCTCCTGAGCAAAATAGCCCGGCTTGCCGTCGCTTTGCAGGAAATCCTTCAGCGTGGTTCCGCCCTGCTCAATCGAGCGCAGCAATACCGCTTTAATCACTCTGACCAGCAGCTCGCACTCCTGAGCCGACAGTGAAGAGGCCAGCCGATCGGGATGGATCCCGGCGGCAAACAGCGATTCGCTGGCATAGATATTCCCCACGCCGACCACCAGCTTGTTATCCATCAGCCAGGGCTTAATCGGGCTCTTCTTCTTCGCGCACTTCGCTTTCAGGTATTCCGCATTAAACGCGTCTGAGAGCGGCTCCGGGCCCAGATGCGCCAGCACGTTGTGCCCGTCCAGCTCTTTAGTCCACAGCCACGCGCCAAAGCGCCGTGGGTCGGTGTAACGCAGCACTTTGCCGTTGCTCATCACCAGATCGACGTGGTCGTGCTTTTCCGCGGGCAGTTCTTCAGTAAGGATGCGCAGGCTCCCGGACATCCCCAGATGGATGATAATCCAGCCGTCAGGCAGCTCCAGCAGCAGGTATTTCGCGCGGCGCTGCACGCTAAGCACGGGTTTATCGCTTAACGCGTGGATCTCATCGGACACCGGCCAGCGCAGACGTCCATTGCGAACGACAGCATGAAGAATCGTCGCGCCGACCAGATGGGGCTCAATGCCGCGGCGGCTGGTCTCTACCTCAGGTAATTCAGGCATGGTTCCTCCGTTGAGATGCAGAATGCAAAAAACCCCGCAGTTGCGGGGTTTTTCAATACAAGGAGGCTAAAATTATTTGATTTTAGCTTCTTTGTACAGTACGTGCTGGCGTACAACTGGATCGAATTTTTTCAGTTCCAGTTTTTCCGGCTTAGTACGTTTGTTCTTCGTAGTGGTATAGAAGTGACCAGTACCAGCAGAAGAAACCAGCTTGATTTTCTCACGAATACCTTTAGCCATGATTTATTTCCTCTAAGTACTTAGTACTTTTCGCCACGGGCACGCAGTTCAGACAGAACTGTATCGATGCCTTTCTTATCAATTACACGCATACCTTTAGCAGATACACGCAGGGTGACAAAACGCTTCTCGCTCTCAACCCAGAAACGGTGAGAGTGCAGGTTCGGCAGGAAACGGCGTTTAGTCGCGTTCAGTGCGTGGGAACGGTTGTTACCGGTCACCGGACGCTTGCCAGTAACTTGGCAGACTCGGGACATGTCTATTCTCCAAAAATCAAATTAGCTCGAGCTTCGTATGGGGTATCGGCGCCTCGTCAGGCTTTACAGCCCGGTCATCGCATAGTTCTAAGTGAACTCTCGATTGCCAGGCCCAAATGCCAAACCCGAGATTCTCAAAGGTGGCGTAGTATACGCTGACTCGGCGGTGTGCTCAAGTCCCGAACAGACAAAGATCCCGATGGATCGCCAGAAATAGCCTAAATCCAGCCATGTTCGGCAAAAGAAAGGTACTCTCCGCGGCCAATTATCAGATGATCCAGCACACGAATGTCCATGAATTGACAGCATTTGATAATGCGCTCGGTCATTTCTTTGTCAGCTCTGCTCGGTTCTGCACAGCCAGAGGGGTGATTATGCGCGAGGATCACGCCCGCTGCATTCACTTTTATCGCTTCGCGCACAATTTCACGCGGATGTACCTCAACATGGTTCAGGGTACCCGAAAAAAGATGGCTGTGTTTCAGCACCCGGTTCCTGTTGTCGAGAAAGATCACCATAAAGATCTCGCGTTCAACATCGGTTAACTGACTTTGCAGGAATTCACGCGTCATCGCTGGCGTCAGGATCGGTGCCTCCTTCTCCAGGCGGACATTGTTAAAACGGCGGGCCAGCTCGGCAATCGCCCTCAGCTGAGCATATTTCGCCACGCCGATCCCGCCAATATGCTTAAACTGCGCCAGGTCGGCGGTCAGCAAGCCATACAGTGAACCGAAATGAGCGATCAGCTCTTTTGCCAGCGTAAAGACCGTTTTCCCCGGGGTCCCGGTACGCAAAAAGAGCGCCAGCAGCTCATCGTCTGTTAATGGGGTGACGCCGTTGCGCAGCAACTTTTCGCGCGGCAGCAGCAGTTCATCCTCTTCTTCCATGCTCTTTCTCCCTTTTTACCCACATGCTGCCACAGGCCAGTCAGGCACTCGACGGCCTCGTATCGTTCTTGCGTAGCGCCTCGCAAAGTGAGCTAAGGACAAAATCACCCCGCTCAGGGGATTGTGATAAAATGCCCGCTCTCTGGTGAAACCCAACAGGAAAGAATCATGATGAGCCTGGCCGGTAAAAAAATCGTTCTTGGCGTAAGCGGCGGTATTGCTGCCTATAAAGCGCCGGAGCTGGTGCGTCGTCTGCGCGAGCGCGGGGCGGATGTGCGGGTCGCGATAACCGAAGGCGGCAAAGCCTTTATCACTCCCCTGAGCCTGCAGGCCGTTTCAGGGTACCCGGTATCTGACAGCCTGCTCGATCCGGCCGCCGAAGCCGCAATGGGCCATATTGAGCTTGGTAAATGGGCAGACCTCGTGATTCTTGCCCCTGCCACGGCTGATTTGATTGCCCGAGTGGCGGCCGGTATGGCGAACGATTTGGTTTCAACCATATGCCTCGCTACACCTGCCCCGGTCGCCGTTGTGCCTGCGATGAACCAGCAGATGTACCGTAACGCGGCCACCCAGCATAATCTGGAGATGCTGGCGTCACGCGGCCTGCTTATCTGGGGTCCAGACAGCGGCAGCCAGGCCTGCGGCGATGTGGGCCCGGGCCGCATGCTTGACCCACTGACGATTGTCGACATGGCCGCCGCCCATTTCTCGCCTGTCAACGATCTGCAACATCTCAACATCATGATTACCGCGGGCCCTACGCGCGAGCCGCTGGACCCGGTGCGTTACATCACTAACCACAGTTCCGGCAAAATGGGTTTTGCCATTGCCGCCGCCGCCGCAAAACGCGGCGCCAACGTCACGCTGGTAAGCGGTCCGGTCTCGTTGCCTACGCCGCCATTTGTGCAGCGCATTAACGTCACCACCGCCCTGGAGATGGAAGCCGCCGTGCAGGCTCATGCGCAAAACCAGCAGATTTTCATCGGTTGTGCGGCCGTGGCAGACTACCGCGCTGAGACCATCTCTGATGCGAAAATCAAAAAGCAAGGCGATGAATTTACGCTAAAAATGGTGAAAAACCCGGACATTGTTGCCGGCGTCGCCGCACTAAAAAACCATCGTCCTTACGTTGTTGGGTTTGCCGCAGAAACGAATAATGTGGAAGAATATGCCCGGCAAAAACGTACGCGCAAAAACCTCGATTTAATCTGCGCGAACGATGTATCGCTGGCCACGCAAGGATTTAACAGCGACAGCAACGCACTGCACCTTTTCTGGCAGGATGGAGATAAAATCTTACCGCTTGAGCGCAAGGAACTCCTGGGCCAACAATTACTGGACGAGATCGTTACCCGTTATGATGAAAAAAATCGACGTTAAGATTCTGGACCCGCGTGTTGGCGAGCAATTCCCGCTGCCAACCTATGCCACCTCCGGCTCTGCCGGACTTGACCTGCGCGCCTGTCTCGATGACGCCGTAGAACTGGCTCCGGGTGCCACCACCCTGATCCCGACGGGACTGGCCATTCACATTGCTGACCCGTCTCTGGCGGCAGTCATCCTGCCACGCTCTGGCCTTGGCCATAAGCATGGCGTTGTGCTGGGCAACCTGGTTGGCCTGATCGACTCCGACTATCAGGGTCAACTGATGGTTTCCGTCTGGAACCGTGGTCAGGACAGCTTCACCATTGAACCGGGCGAGCGTATCGCGCAGATGGTCTTTGTGCCAGTGGTTCAGGCAGAATTTAACCTGGTGGCAGATTTTGACGCCACCGACCGTGGCGAAGGCGGCTTCGGCCATTCCGGGCGCAAATAAACGCCCAACAAACACGTATCTCACAGCGCCATAATGCAATAACAAACCGCAAACGTCCGTTTGCGGTCGCTGTGTGGATGCCAGCCTGGCAAGTGCTTATTTTCAGGGGTATTTTGTAACATGGCAGAAAAACAAACCGCGAAAAGGAATCGTCGCGAAGAAATACTTCAATCTCTGGCTCTGATGCTTGAATCCAGCGATGGCAGTCAACGCATCACCACCGCTAAACTGGCCGCCTCTGTAGGCGTGTCTGAGGCGGCGCTGTACCGTCATTTCCCCAGCAAAACCAGGATGTTCGACAGCCTGATTGAGTTTATTGAAGACAGCCTGATCACACGCATCAACCTGATTCTGAAAGACGAAAAAGACACCACCGCGCGTCTGCGTCTGATTGTGCTGTTAATTCTGGGCTTTGGTGAACGTAACCCGGGCTTGACCCGTATCCTCACTGGCCACGCGCTGATGTTTGAGCAGGACAGGCTACAGGGCCGCATTAATCAGCTTTTCGAACGTATTGAAGCGCAGCTGCGCCAGGTACTACGCGAGAAGAAAATGCGTGAAGGCGAAGGATACACGATGGATGAGACATTGCTGGCAAGCCAGATCTTAGCGTTTTGTGAAGGTATGCTCTCACGCTTTGTCCGTAGCGAATTTAAATACCGTCCAACGGACGATTTTGACGCCCGCTGGCCGCTCGTCGCCGCTCAGTTGCAATAACTCCGGTGCCGGATGACGGCTTCGCCTTATCCGGCCTGCGGGTGGTGTAGGCCCGGTAAGCGGTAGCGCCACCGGGCAATTCAGCTACACGCCAAACTCTTCGCGATATGCACGCACCGCAGCCAGATGGTCCGCCATCTCAGGCTTCTCTTCCAGATACGCAATCAGCTCTTTCAGGGTAATGATAGAGGTCACTTTGCAGCCGTAATCACGCTCAACTTCCTGGATAGCAGAGATATCGCCGCGCCCACGCTCCTGACGATCCAGAGAAATCAGTACGCCAGCCAGCGTCGCGCCGTGAGCCTGGATAATCTCCATCGATTCACGAATCGCAGTGCCTGCGGTGATCACATCGTCCACCAGCATCACGCGGCCCTGCAGTGCACTGCCGACCAGGTTACCGCCTTCACCGTGGGTTTTAGCCTCTTTACGGTTAAAGCAGTACGGCACGTCGCGATCGTGATGTTCCGCCAGCGCTACTGCGGTGGTGGTCGCAATCGGAATGCCTTTGTAGGCCGGGCCAAAAAGCAGGTCAAAATCAATTCCGGAATCCATCAGCGCTTCGGCATAGAAACGACCCAACAGCGCCAGATCGCGCCCGGTATTAAACAGCCCGGCGTTAAAGAAATAAGGGCTCTTACGACCGGATTTCAGCGTAAACTCGCCAAACTTAAGGACCTGTTTATTAATCGCAAACTCAATAAACTGGCGCTGATACGATTTCATGGATTCGCTCCTTTGGTTTCAGTCTTGCAGGCAAAAAAAAGGCGACTCATTGGTCGCCTTTAAAATCAATTTTCTAACGCCGCTTTCTGCGACGTGACAATAGATTCGATTCCCCCTCGGGCCAGAGCCAGCAGGGTAAGAAGTTCTTCATGGGTGAACGGCTCGCCTTCCGCCGTGCCCTGCACCTCAATGATGCGACCGTCTTCGGTCATCACTACGTTCATGTCGGTCTCGGCGGCGGAATCTTCGACGTATTCCAGATCGCACAGCGCTTCACCGTTAACGATACCCACGGAAACCGCCGCAACCATGCCTTTCATTGGGTTGGTTTTCAGCTTACCGGCTGCAACCAGTTTGTTCAGGGCATCGGCCAGCGCCACACAGGCACCGGTAATGGACGCGGTACGCGTGCCGCCATCAGCCTGAATCACGTCGCAGTCGAGCGTAATCGTGAATTCACCGAGAGTTTTCAGGTCCACAGCAGCGCGTAGCGCACGCGCGATCAAACGCTGAATTTCCATGGTACGGCCACCCTGCTTACCCTTCGCCGCTTCACGGGCGTTACGGGTGTGGGTCGCGCGCGGCAGCATGCCGTATTCTGCGGTGATCCAGCCCTGGCCCTGGCCTTTCAGGAAACGCGGAACACCTTCTTCGATGGACGCGGTGCACAGTACTTTGGTGTCACCAAACTCAACCAGCACGGAACCTTCAGCGTGTTTTGTATAGTTACGGGTCAGGGTGACGGGACGCACCTGATTGGCGCTACGACCTGATGGACGCATGATGGATTCTCCGGCTTGAAACGAATGTGGCTGCGCATTATACGGATAAAGGACGCTTATTCCTATCCTGAGAAGCCCCCGAAAGCTATAATCCCCCCATCTCTCCTTTAAAAACGGGAATGTCTATGATCCGCAGTATGACCGCCTACGCCCGGCGTGAAATCAAGGGTAGCTGGGGTAGCGCTACCTGGGAAATGCGCTCGGTAAACCAGCGCTATCTGGAAACATATTTCCGTATGCCGGAGCAGTTCCGCAGCCTCGAGCCCGTTGTACGCGAGCGCATCCGTACTCGTCTGACGCGCGGTAAAGTGGAATGTAACCTGCGTTTTGAGCCTGATGCCAGTGCGCAGGGCGAACTGATCCTGAATGAAAAACTGGCTAAACAGCTCGTGAATGCGGCGAACTGGGTCAAAATGCAAAGTGATGAAGGCGAAATCAACCCGGTTGATATTCTGCGCTGGCCTGGCGTCATGGCTGCCGGTGAGCAGGATCTGGATGCCATCGCCGCCGAAATCCTTGCCGCCCTCGACGGTACCCTGGATGACTTTATCGTGGCCCGCGAAACCGAAGGCCAGGCGCTGAAAGCGATGATTGAGCAGCGTCTTGAAGGCGTAAGCGCCGAAGTGGCAAAAGTCCGCACCCATATGCCGGAAGTGCTGCAATGGCAGCGCGAGCGTCTGGTAGCAAAACTGGAAGAAGCGGAAGTTCAGCTGGAAAACACCCGTCTGGAACAAGAGCTGGTGCTGATGGCGCAGCGTATTGACGTTGCCGAAGAGCTGGATCGTCTGGAAGCACACGTGAAAGAGACCTACAACATCCTGAAGAAGAAGGAAGCGGTAGGCCGCCGCCTCGACTTTATGATGCAGGAGTTCAACCGCGAGTCGAACACCCTGGCATCTAAGTCGATCAATGCTGAAGTAACCAACTCAGCGATCGAGCTGAAGGTGCTGATTGAGCAAATGCGCGAGCAGATCCAGAATATCGAGTAATCGCTTTCAGGTGGTGTCCACTGGACACCACCCATTAGTATTTTTAATCCGAATTTCCACCCACTCTCCTTCCTTACCTCCATTTATCAGGCCCCTTTAAGGGAAATGAATAAATTTTTATAGCGCAAAGGGATTCACCTTAGAAAATCTCAATCGTGATCTTGCGCACAAATCGCTAACCTGCCCGCGTTCTGACCGGAGGGTATATGCTGCTTCACACTCTTTATCTTATTGGTATCACCGCAGAAGCCATGACCGGCGCACTTGCAGCCGGACGACGCCGCATGGACACCTTCGGCGTGATCATTATTGCCACCGCGACCGCGCTGGGCGGCGGATCCGTGCGCGATATCCTGCTTGGCCATTACCCTCTCGGCTGGGTTAAACACCCTGAGTATGTGATTATTGTGGCAACAGCCGCCGTGTTAACCACCATTGTGGCACCCGTTATGCCCCATCTGCGCCGTCTGTTTCTGGTGCTGGATGCGCTGGGGCTGATTGTCTTTTCGATCATCGGAGCACAAATAGCGCTCGATATGGGTGAAGGACCAGTTATCGCCACCATTGCTGCTGTAGTCACGGGGGTGTTCGGCGGCGTACTGCGCGATATGTTCTGTAAACGCATTCCCCTGGTCTTTCAAAAAGAGCTTTATGCCGGCATTTCCTTCGCCGCGGCGGTGCTCTACATCGCCCTGCAGCATTATGTTTCTAACCATGATGTGGTGGTTATCTCTACGCTGCTGTTTGGCTTTACGGCCCGCATGCTGGCGCTGCGTCTGAAGCTGGGACTGCCCGTGTTTCACTATAAGCACGGCGTACACTGATCTCAGAAACCGTTGATGTGCTGCCGGGCAAGCCACCGGACCAGCACATCAATCTCTGGTGCATTTATCCAGCTCACGATCTGCCGCGTCCTCTCTTCCCCCGTACCCGGCAAGGCCTGCCACGCCTTTGCGCTGCGTTCACGCATCTGTTGCCATGACATATCCCCCAACGCCTTCAGCGAGGCTTGTGGCAATGGCGCACCCAACGCCATCATCCAGTGGATAAAAGGTTGTTCACGTACCAGGTTGAAGCGATGCCAGAGCGCCAGCCCCCGCGCTGGAGAAAACCCCGGCGTAGACTGGAGCTGCGCCTGCGTTAAGAGCAGCCATGAGAAGAGATGTTCAAAACGATGCGCCTGCCAGAGTGTTCGCCAGCCTGACTCGCCTAATCCTTCAATGTTGAATACCTGCTTAGAACTGAGCCACGTCAACCGGGCGAAGAACTGTTCCATACACTCTGGCGAAGCATAAAAACAGCTCAGGGAGTGAAAACGCGAGGCCGGTGGTTCTGGTTTTTGTCTGTCCGTCCCTCGCCAGATAACCTTATCAAACCGTGGGATACCCAGCCCGGCAAGGCTCACCTGGATCTGATCGCCAGGGGCAATATCCAGCCTCTGCCAGCGTCCAACCGACCCCAGGCTCACCCGCTGTACCTGTTTATCATCCAGTTGCACCGGCTCCAGCGCCGCCACGACGGAAATTTTACCCGTACGCCCAACTGAAAAATGAATATCCCTGACCTCAGCAACCTGCGCAACTGGCGGATATTTCCACGCCATGACCCAGTTGCCTTCGCCAGGCAGCCAGCGCTCCCCTGAAGGCGACTCCGCGGACCGAACCACAATGCCATCCGTGGCAAAGGGTAAGGCTGTGTTTTGCCAGGCCAAACGCTGCTTTTCAACTTCATCAACCGTTCGGGCGGGCAGGGTATAGAGCGCCGTCAGGGAAAACCCAGCTCCGGACAGCGCCGAAAGCATACTTTCCATCTCTTTCGGCCCATCCGGCCAGGCCCAGATAAATATTCCTGTCTGGTTCAGAAGCGCACCGTCGTTCTGCCGCATCATCGCCCCCGCCACTTTTGCGCGTGCATTCATTCCGCCCATCTGACGCTGAACGTGATTCTCGCGCATCCAGAAAAGCTCTCCCTGCAGGACGCTGTTTGCCAGCGCGCCGGATACCTCTTTAGGCACTGACGGAATCAAACGCACGCGAGCGGTCCAGTCCTCACCTTTTAACCCATTACCGCGACTGATAGCCTGGGCGAGCTTTCCGTTGCGATACACCAGCGTCACCGCCACGCCGTCGACTTTTGGCTGCATCCAGAGATTTTTCTGGCCTCGCATCCACTGACCTAGCGCTTCTTTGCTGGCGGCCTTATGCACCCCCGTATGGGCAACAGGATGTTTTACGCTTCCCGTCAGCGCAGGTAATGTGTTCTCTGAGAGATCCTGGCCAAAACAGCCCTGCCACTGGGCTAAGCGTCCGTTGAGCTGGTCGTATACCTCGTCGTTGACCTCGCTGACGCCCTGCTTCCAGTAGGCTTCATCCCAGCGTTTGATCTGTGCGCTTAAGGATGCAATCTCTTTTCCGGCTTTAGCCTGTGACCACACCGGAAACACCGCCGCCCCATAACCACACCACAACAGCATTAACCCGCTTATCCATCGCCACATCGCTACCCCTCCTTTGCAATGCCGGAGGTATAACCTGACGTGAGAAACATGGCTAATAACAACTTCTCATCATGCGAGACGCTATCCAGTATTCATTTTTATTGCAGCAAACCGCGGGTAAAACCTGAAAACGGTACGCAAAATTCAATAATCCAGGGGAAAAAGTGTGACAAAGGCTACGTCACACTGCGCCGACGTGTATAATAAGCCCGTATGTAGGACTTCTTCGCTAACACATACAAAAGACTCTCATGGCTCAAGGCACGCTTTATATTGTTTCTGCCCCTAGTGGCGCGGGTAAATCCAGCCTTATTCAGGCACTGTTAAAAACCCAACCGTTGTACGACACACAGGTATCTGTTTCTCACACCACGCGTCAGCCGCGTCCGGGTGAAGTGCACGGTGAACACTATTTCTTTGTGGATCACGACGAGTTCAGAGCGATGATCGCCAGGGATGCGTTCCTTGAACACGCTGAAGTATTTGGTAACTACTACGGTACCTCGCGTGAAACCATTGAGCAGGTTCTGGCCACGGGCGTGAATGTCTTCCTGGATATCGACTGGCAGGGCGCACAGCAAATTCGTAAGAAAATGCCGGAGTCACGCAGTATCTTTATTTTACCGCCATCGAAAGATGAGCTGGATCGCCGTCTGCGTGGCCGCGGTCAGGACAGCGAAGACGTGATTGCAAAGCGTATGGCCCAGGCAGTTGCAGAAATGAGCCATTACGCGGAATATGATTACCTTATTGTGAATGATGATTTTGATGCCGCGCTGAGCGATCTCAAAACCATCCTTCGCGCAGAACGTCTGCGTATGAGCCGCCAGAAGCAGCGACATGACGCATTAATCACCAAACTGTTGGCAGACTGAACCCACTTTCAGTATCATGCCCAGTCATTTCTTCACCTGTGGAGCATTTTAAGTATGGCACGCGTAACTGTTCAGGACGCTGTAGAGAAAATTGGTAACCGTTTTGACCTGGTACTGGTCGCCGCGCGTCGCGCTCGTCAGATGCAGGTAGGCGGTAAAGATCCGCTGGTACCGGAAGAAAACGATAAAACCACCGTTATTGCACTTCGCGAAATCGAAGAAGGTCTGATCAACAACCAGATCCTCGACGTGCGTGAGCGCCAGGAGCAGCAAGAGCAGGAAGCCGCAGAACTGCAGGCCGTAACCGCCATTGCTGAAGGTCGTCGTTAATTAAACCTGCGGGTCGCCCTTGTATCTGTTTGAAAGCCTGAATCAACTGATTCAAACCTACCTGCCTGAAGACCAGATTAAGCGTCTTCAGCAGGCGTATCTCGTTGCACGTGACGCTCACGAGGGCCAGACACGTTCAAGCGGTGAACCCTACATCACGCACCCTGTTGCGGTAGCCTGCATTCTGGCCGAGATGAAACTCGACTACGAAACGCTGATGGCTGCTCTGCTGCATGACGTGATCGAAGATACCCCTGCCACCTACCAGGATATGGAACAGCTGTTTGGCAAAAGCGTTGCCGAACTGGTGGAAGGGGTCTCTAAGCTTGATAAGCTGAAATTCCGCGACAAGAAAGAGGCGCAAGCCGAAAACTTCCGCAAGATGATTATGGCGATGGTGCAGGATATCCGCGTCATTCTCATCAAACTCGCTGACCGTACCCACAACATGCGCACGCTGGGCTCACTTCGCCCGGACAAGCGTCGCCGCATTGCTCGTGAAACCTTGGAAATTTACAGTCCGCTGGCGCACCGTTTAGGTATTCACCACATTAAAACCGAGCTGGAAGAGCTGGGTTTTGAAGCGTTATACCCGAACCGCTATCGCGTCATTAAAGAGGTGGTGAAAGCCGCACGCGGTAACCGTAAAGAGATGATTCAAAAGATCCTCTCGGAAATTGAAGGGCGTTTACAGGAAGCGGGCATTCCGTGCCGCGTCAGCGGTCGCGAGAAACATCTGTACTCGATCTACTGCAAAATGGTGCTCAAAGAGCAGCGTTTTCACTCGATCATGGATATTTACGCGTTCCGCGTGATCGTCCACGATGCCGATACCTGCTATCGCGTGCTGGGGCAGATGCACAGCCTCTACAAACCGCGTCCGGGACGCATGAAAGATTACATCGCCATTCCAAAAGCGAACGGCTATCAATCTTTGCATACCTCGATGATCGGTCCACACGGCGTGCCTGTCGAAGTGCAGATCCGCACCGAAGACATGGACCAGATGGCAGAGATGGGTGTCGCCGCTCACTGGGCGTATAAAGAGCACGGTGGCGAAAGCAGCACGACTGCACAGATCCGCGCCCAGCGCTGGATGCAGAGCCTGCTGGAACTGCAGCAGAGTGCGGGTAGCTCCTTTGAATTTATCGAGAGCGTGAAATCCGATCTCTTCCCGGATGAGATTTACGTTTTCACCCCAGAAGGTCGCATTGTCGAACTGCCTGCGGGCGCAACGCCGGTCGACTTTGCTTACGCAGTACATACCGATATCGGGCATGCCTGCGTGGGCGCACGCGTCGACAGACAGCCTTACCCGCTGTCTCAGCCGCTCTCCAGCGGCCAGACGGTAGAAATTATTACCGCACCGGGCGCACGTCCGAACGCGGCCTGGCTGAACTTTGTGGTGAGCTCCAAAGCGCGCGCCAAAATCCGCCAGTTGCTGAAAAACCTCAAGCGCGACGACTCCGTCAGCCTGGGACGCCGTCTGCTCAACCACGCGCTGGGTGGTAGCCGTAAGCTGGCTGAAATTCCACCAGAGCATATCCAGCGCGAACTCGACCGCATGAAGCTCACGTCTCTGGACGATCTGCTGGCGGAAATTGGTCTCGGTAACGCCATGAGCGTCGTGGTGGCGAAAAACCTGCAGCAGGGCGAAGCGATACCTTCTGCTCCAGGCGCATCCGGCCACGCTCATCTGCCAATCAAAGGCGCGGACGGGGTGCTGATCACCTTCGCGAAATGTTGCCGTCCAATCCCAGGTGACCCGATTATTGCGCACGTCAGCCCCGGCAAAGGGCTGGTTATCCACCATGAATCCTGTCGTAACATTCGCGGCTACCAGAAAGAAGCCGAGAAGTTTATGGCGGTCGAGTGGGACAAAGAGACGGCGCAGGAATTTATCACCGAAATTAAGGTGGATATGTTCAATCACCAGGGCGCCCTGGCAAACCTGACGGCAGCGATCAACACGGCCTCGTCCAACATTCAGAGCCTGAATACGGAAGAAAAAGACGGCCGCGTTTATAGCGCCTTTATTCGTCTGACCGCCCGCGACCGCGTGCATCTGGCGAATATTATGCGCAAGATCCGCGTCATGCCGGACGTGATTAAAGTTACCCGAAACCGAAACTAGGTTTATGAATTCACAACGTTATACACGTATCTGCGAAATGCTCGCCAGGCGTCAGCCTGACCTGACGGTCTGCATGGAGCAGGTTCATAAGCCTCATAACGTCTCTGCTATCGTTCGTACCGCAGACGCCGTCGGCGTACATGAAGTGCACGCCGTCTGGCCGGGCACCCGCATGCGAAACATGGTGTCTGCTGCCGCAGGCAGCAACAGCTGGGTATCCGTCAAAACGCATCAGACGATTGGTGAAGCCGTATCGCACCTGAAAGGCCGCGGTATGCAGGTTCTTGCGACTCACCTTTCTGCTAAAGCTGTAGATTTCCGCGAGATCGACTACACCCGCCCAACCTGCATTTTGATGGGGCAGGAGAAAACCGGGATCACCCAGGAAGCGCTGGATCTGGCGGATCAGGACATCATCATCCCGATGATCGGTATGGTTCAGTCTCTGAACGTGTCGGTTGCCTCTGCGCTGATTCTGTATGAAGCGCAGCGCCAGCGCCAGAACGCCGGAATGTACGAGCGCAGCAACAGTATGCTGCCTGAAGAGGAACAGCAGCGCCTGCTATTTGAAGGCGGTTATCCGGTGCTGGCTCGCGTCGCGAAGCAGAAAAAATTGCCTTACCCCCACGTCAACGCGCAGGGCGAAATTGAAGCCGATGCCGAGTGGTGGTCCACCATGCAGTACGCCGGGTAAATGATGAAAGGCCGCCTGCTGGATGCCATTCCGCTCAATAGCCTGACGGGCGTGGGCGCGGCGCAAAGCAGTAAGCTGGCAAAAATTGGCCTGCATACCGTGCAGGATCTCCTCCTGCACCTCCCTCTGCGTTACGAAGACCGCACTCAGCTCTACAAAATTGGCGATCTGCTGCCTGCCATTTACGCCACCGTTGAAGGCGAAGTCCTGAACTGCAACATCACGTTTGGTGGACGCCGGATGATGACCTGTCAGATCAGCGACGGTACCGGCATTCTCACCATGCGTTTTTTCAACTTCAGCGCAGCGATGAAAAACAGCCTGGCGACAGGCCGCCGAGTGCTGGCCTATGGCGAAGCCAAACGCGGTAAATACGGCGCAGAGATGATCCACCCGGAGTACCGCGTGCAGGGCGACCTCAGCACACCGGAACTGCAGGAGACGCTTACGCCGGTTTACCCGACGACTGAAGGCATTAAGCAGGCAACGCTGCGTAAACTCACCGATCAGGCGCTGGAGCTGCTGGATACCTGCGCGATTACCGAACTTCTGCCCCCCGAGCTGGCACAGGGCATGATGAGCCTGCCCGAGGCATTGCGCACACTGCATCGTCCACCACCCACATTACAGCTCAGCGATTTAGAAAGCGGCAAACATCCCGCACAACGGCGTCTTATCCTTGAGGAATTACTGGCACATAACCTGAGCATGCTGGCGCTTCGCGCAGGCGCGCAGCGTTTCCACGCTCAGCCGTTAAGCCAGAATGATGCGCTCAAAGATAAGCTGCTGGCCTCTCTGCCGTTTAAGCCGACCGGCGCACAAGCGCGCGTAACGGCCGAGATTGAACGCGATATGGCCCTCGACGTGCCGATGATGCGCCTGGTGCAGGGCGACGTCGGGTCCGGTAAAACGCTGGTTGCCGCCCTGGCAGCACTGCGCGCGATTGCCCACGGTAAACAGGTGGCGCTGATGGCGCCGACTGAGCTGCTGGCTGAACAGCACGCCAATAATTTCCGCGCCTGGTTCGCGCCGCTCGGGATTGAGGTAGGCTGGCTTGCCGGGAAGCAAAAAGGCAAAGCGCGTCTTGCGCAGCAGGAAGCCATCGCCAGCGGCCAGGTGCAGATGATTGTCGGCACACACGCTATCTTCCAGGAGCAGGTACTGTTTAACGGCCTTGCGCTGGTGATTATCGACGAACAGCACCGCTTCGGCGTGCATCAACGTCTGGCGCTGTGGGAAAAAGGGCTACAGCAGGGCTTCCATCCGCATCAGCTGATCATGACCGCCACGCCAATCCCGCGCACCCTGGCGATGACCGCCTATGCCGATCTGGATACCTCCACCATCGATGAACTGCCGCCGGGGCGTACGCCGGTCACGACGGTCGCCATACCGGATACGCGCCGCAGCGATATCATCGACCGCGTGCGCAACGCCTGTACCCACGAAGGGCGTCAGGCCTATTGGGTCTGCACCCTGATTGAAGAGTCAGAACTGCTTGAAGCGCAGGCTGCTGAAGCAACGTGGGAAGAGCTAAAGCTGGCGCTGCCGGAGCTAAACGTGGGTCTGGTTCACGGGCGCATGAAGCCTGCCGAAAAACAGGCGGTGATGCAGGCGTTCAAACAGGGTGAGCTGCATTTACTGGTCGCGACGACGGTTATTGAAGTGGGCGTCGACGTCCCCAACTCCAGCCTGATGATCATCGAAAACCCGGAGCGTCTTGGCCTTGCTCAGCTCCACCAGCTGCGTGGGCGCGTTGGGCGTGGCGCAGTGGCCTCCCACTGCGTGCTGCTCTATAAAGCGCCGCTCTCAAAAACTGCCCAGATGCGTTTGCAGGTGCTGCGCGACAGCAACGACGGTTTTGTGATTGCACAAAAAGACCTTGAGATACGCGGCCCGGGCGAATTGCTGGGCACGCGTCAGACGGGAAATGCCGAATTTAAGGTGGCGGATTTGCTGCGCGATCAGGCCATGATCCCGGAAGTTCAGCGCCTCGCACGCCATATTCATGAACGCTACCCCGAACAGGCGGCAGCGTTAATTGAGCGCTGGATGCCGGAAACCGAGCGCTATTCCAACGCCTGATCTCAGGCAAACATCGGCAGCATCAGGTACAGCTTAATCACCAGCGCGTTGACGATATCAATAAAGAACGCCCCGACCATTGGCACCACCAGAAACGCCATGTGCGATGGCCCAAACCGTTCGGTGATCGCCTGCATGTTGGCAATAGCCGTTGGGGTTGCCCCCAGACCAAACCCGCAGTGACCCGCTGCCAGCACCGCTGCATCGTAGTTTTTCCCCATCAGGCGCCAGGTCACGAACATGGCGTACAGTGCCATAAACAGTGCCTGCACCGCCAGAATCGCCACCATCGGCAGCGCCAGCGAGGCCAGCTCCCACAGTTTGAGGCTCATCAGCGCCATCGCCAGGAACAGCGACAGACAGACGTTACCGAGCACCGATACCGCACGTTCAAACACGCGGTAGAAGCCCATCAGCGCCAGACCGTTGCTCAGAATGACCCCGATAAACAACACGCAGACAAAGGTCGGAAGTTCAAACGCTGTACCCGCCAGCCATTGCGCAACCACTTTGCCCACGGTCAGGCAGATGGCAATCATCGCGATGGTTTCAATCAGTACCAGCGAGGTGATGCTGCGCCCGACATCCGGCTTTTCGAACGCGGTGGGCACCATTTCATCGTCCGGTCTGCCATTCGGCGTGGTGGAATGTTTAACGAGATAACGGGCCACCGGGCCGCCAATCAGGCCACCCAGCACCAGGCCAAAGGTTGCGCAGGCCATCGCCACTTCCGTTGCGTTTTCAAAGCCGTAACGCTCGATAAACAGCTTACTCCACGCGGCTCCGGTACCATGGCCGCCTGAGAGGGTAATCGAACCTGCCAGCAGACCCATCAGCGGATCCAGCCCCAGCAGCGTCGCCATGCCGATGCCAATAGCGTTTTGCATCAGCAGCAGTCCCACCACCACAATCAGAAATACGCCGAGCACCTTACCGCCAGAGCGCAGGCTCGCCAGGTTGGCGTTCAGGCCGATGGTGGCAAAGAAGGCCAGCATCAGCGGATCTTTCAGGGACATATCAAAATCAATTTCCCAGCCCATGCTTTTTTTCAGTACCAGCAGGGCCAGCGCCACCAGCAAACCACCGGCGACAGGTTCAGGAATGGTGTACTTTTTCAGAAAGGAAACACTGTGTACCAGCTTGCGACCAAGCAGCAGAACCAGCGTTGCGGCAACAAGGGTCGACAACGTATCGAGATGAATCATAAAAGGCTCCTGTTATGCGCGTGTTCCATACACACGCGGCGTTATCCTGGCCGGTTTGCGCTCTTCATGAGCCACCGGCGCAAAAAGTGTAATTTTTTTTCCCGACGGGTTGTAGAAAACCTGCTCACAACGGCAGATTTTCTTCCCTTTTTTTGCTGGCAATCGTTTGCTTTTACCAGGTGGTCAGATAAAATGCCCGCTTTTCCACCGTGGGATTGCCGCCGATGTCCGTTAACACCATAGAGTCGCCTGATGCGCAACCGATTGCGCAGAAGCAAAATAGCGAACTGATTTACCGCCTTGAAGATCGCCCGCCACTGCCTCAGACGCTTTTCGCGGCCTGCCAGCATCTTCTGGCGATGTTTGTCGCGGTGATCACCCCGGCGCTGCTGATCTGCCAGGCGCTCGGTTTACCGGCGCAGGATACGCAGCACATCATCAGTATGTCCCTCTTCGCCTCTGGCGTGGCCTCAATTATTCAAATTAAAGCGTGGGGTCCGGTGGGGTCGGGATTATTGTCGATCCAGGGTACCAGCTTTAACTTCGTGGCACCGCTGATCATGGGCGGCACAGCCCTGAAAACCGGCGGTGCGGATGTCCCGACCATGATGGCGGCGCTGTTCGGCACCCTGATGCTGGCAAGCTGCACGGAGATGGTCATCTCCCGCGTGCTGCATCTGGCGCGCCGCGTCATTACCCCGCTGGTCTCCGGCGTGGTGGTGATGATTATCGGCCTGTCGCTGATTCAGGTCGGCCTCACCTCCATCGGCGGCGGCTATGCCGCAATGAGCGACCATACCTTCGGCGCGCCGAAAAACCTGCTGCTGGCGGGCGTCGTGCTGGCGATCATTATTCTGCTTAACCGCCAGCGTAACCCTTACCTGCGCGTGGCTTCTCTGGTGATCGCCATGGCAGCCGGTTATCTGCTGGCGTGGGCGCTGGGCATGTTGCCGGAGAACACCGTACCGACCAACAGCGCGCTGATCACCGTCCCCACGCCGCTGTACTACGGTCTGGGCATTGACTGGGGTCTGCTCCTGCCGCTGATGCTGGTCTTTATGATCACCTCTCTGGAGACCATCGGCGATATCACCGCTACCTCCGACGTCTCCGAGCAGCCGGTGTCCGGCCCGCTGTACATGAAGCGCCTGAAAGGCGGCGTGCTGGCGAACGGCCTGAACTCGTTTGTTTCTGCGGTATTCAATACCTTCCCGAACTCCTGCTTCGGCCAGAACAACGGCGTGATCCAGCTGACCGGCGTCGCCAGCCGCTACGTGGGTTTTGTGGTGGCGCTGATGCTGATCGTCCTCGGCCTGTTCCCGGCGGTGAGCGGCTTTGTGCAGCACATTCCTGAACCGGTGCTGGGTGGCGCAACGCTGGTGATGTTCGGGACTATCGCAGCGTCCGGGGTGCGTATCGTCTCCCGCGAACCGCTGAACCGCCGGGCGATCATGATTATCGCGCTGTCGCTGGCCGTGGGTCTGGGCGTTTCTCAGCAACCGCTGATCCTGCAGTTTGCCCCTGACTGGGTGAAAAACCTGCTCTCTTCCGGCATCGCCGCGGGCGGTATCACCGCTATTGTGCTGAACCTCGTTTTCCCGCCTGAAAAGAACTGATCCCCTTCACGGCAGGCAGTCAATGCCTGCCGTGACATCTATTTACACCATTCCCGCCTTGAGGATTGCGCATAAATCGTGCATAACTCCCTTATGTACGTTTGCGGGATGGAAGACCATGAAATTTATTGGAAAGCTGCTCGTCTATCTTCTGGTAGCCCTGCTCATTGTGATACTGGCGCTCTATATTCTGCTCCAGACCCGCTGGGGCGCGGCTCAGGTCAGCAGCTGGGTGACGGTGAATACCGATTACGAACTCAGTTTCGACAAGATGAATCACCGCTTTTCGTCGCCTTCCCATCTTATTCTGGAAAACGTCACCTTCGGGCGGGACGGTAAACCTGCCACGCTGGTAGCCAAAAAAGTTGATATCGGCCTGAGCAGCCGTCAGGTGACCGATCCGCTGCATATGGACACCATTACCCTTTTCGATGGCACGCTGAACCTCTCGCCGCAGACGGCACCGCTGCCCTTGCAGGCCGATCGTCTTCAACTGAGCAACATGGCCTTTAACAGCCCGAATACCGAATGGGATCTGAGCGCGCAGAAGGTGACGGGCGGCGTCAGCCCATGGCAGCCGGAAGCAGGCAACGTGCTGGGGAAAAACGCGCAGATTCAGATGAGCGCAGGCTCGCTGACCCTTAACGGCGTCCCGGCCACCAACGTGTTAATTGAGGGCCAGCTTAACGGTAAGGAGGTGGTGCTGAACACCATCGGTGCCGATATGGCGCGCGGTTCGCTCACCGGCTCCGCCCTGCGTAACGCCGACGGAAGCTGGGTTATCGATACCCTGCGTCTGAATGAGATCCGCCTGCAGAGCGACAACACGCTGACAGCCTTCTTTGCCCCGCTGGCCACCCTCCCTTCTCTGCAAATAGGCCGTCTGGAGGTCACCGACGCCCGGCTGCAGGGCCCGGACTGGGCGGTGACCGATCTCGATTTAAGCCTGCGCAACCTGACGATAAGCAAAGGCGACTGGCAAAGTCAGGACGGGCGTTTGTCCATGAACGCCAGCGAGTTTATCTACGGCTCGCTGCATCTGTTTGACCCGATCCTGAACGCAGAGTTTTCCCCGCAGGGTATGGCGCTGCGCCAGTTTACCTCCCGCTGGGAAGGCGGCATGGTGCGCACCTCCGGCAACTGGCTGCGCGACGGCAAAGCGCTGGTGCTGGACGATGTCGCCATCGCCGGTCTGGAGTACACCCTGCCGCAGAACTGGAAAACGCTGTGGATGGAGCCGCTACCGGAATGGCTGAACAGCGTCACGCTGCAAAAATTCGGCCTGAGCCGCAACCTGGTGATCGACATCGATCCCGCCTTCCCGTGGCAGATCACCTCCCTGGATGGCTACGGTGCCAACCTGCAGCTGGTGAAAGACCGCCAGTGGGGCGTGTGGAGCGGCAGCGCAACCCTGAACGGCGCGGCGGCGACCTTTAACCGCGTGGACGTGCGCCGTCCGTCGCTGGCGTTGAATGCCAACGCCGCCACGGTGAACATTACCGACCTGAGCGCATTTACCGAGAAAGGCATTCTGGAAGCGACGGCGACGGTTTCGCAGTTGCCGCAACGGCAAACCACCGTCAGCCTTAACGGGCGCGGCGTGCCGCTCAACGTGCTGCAGCAGTGGGGCTGGCCAGCGCTACCGGTGACGGGCGACGGCAATATTCAACTCACCGCCAGCGGCAGCGTGCAGGCCAATGCGCCGCTGAAGCCGACGGTGAACGGCAAGCTGAGCGCGGTGAATATGGATAAACAACAGGTAGAGCAGACGATGACGGGTGGCATTGTTTCAACACCCGTGCAATAAATAAGCCGGGTGGCGGTTTTATTCCCTCTCCCTGTGGGAGAGGGTCAGGGTGAGGGCATCAGACCGCATAATTACCGTAGGCCCGGTAAGCGAAGCGCCACCGGGCATTTTTACCGCTCAGAGGTGAACCACCACCTCATTCCCCTCCGCTTTTACCACCACGCCCCACTCGCTTCCCGCATGTGAACCGCCTTTCACGCCGACCACCTTCTGCACGTTGCGCAAGCACACCGACCAGTTTCGCGCCTCACCCACGCCGGTCAGGGTCACGGTATCGCCCTCTCGTGACGCTTTCAGCGTAAACGCCACCGCGCCGTCCGCCGCAGGCACTTCACTCACCGCCGTTGCGCCATCCTCCAGGTTAAACAGCTGGAAGGCCGTGCCCTCGTTCCACGCATAGTCTGGTTTCTGGCTGTTATTGCCCAGCGCCAGCAGGGTGTTATCGCGCACATAGACTGGCAGGCTGCGGAAGTCGTGCTGTTGCTTATGCCAGCGGCTACCCTGAATTTCGTCGTTATGCCACAGGTGCGTCCAGCGTCCTTCAGGTAGCCAGAACTGTACATCGCCCTCCTCTGAGAACACCGGCGCGACCATCACCGCATCCCCCAGCATGTACTGGCGGTCAAGATAATCGCACGCCGGATCGTCCGGGAACTCCAGCATCATCGCCCGCAGCATCGGCGTACCGCACTCTCGCGCCAGCGCCGCCTGACGGTACAGATACGGCATCATCCGGCACTTCAGCTGCGTAAAGTGGCGCACCACGTCGCAGGACTCGTCATCATACGCCCACGGCACGCGGTAAGATTTACTGCCGTGCAGGCGGCTGTGGCTGGATAAAAGCCCGAACGCGCACCAGCGCTTGTAGACGTGCGCCGGGGCGGTGTTTTCGAATCCGCCGATATCGTGGCTCCAGAACCCAAAGCCGGACAGACCGATCGACAGCCCGCCGCGCAGACTTTCCGCCATCGACTCATAGTTGGCGTAGCAGTCACCACCCCAGTGAACCGGGAACTGCTGCGCGCCCACGGACGCCGAGCGGGCAAACAGCACCGCCTCTTGCTCACCCACGGTCTCTTTCAGCACGTTCCACACCAGCGCGTTGTAGATGTAGGCGTAATGGTTATGCATCTTCTGTGGATCGGATCCGTCAAACCACTGCACGTCCGTCGGGATGCGCTCGCCGAAGTCGGTCTTAAAGCAGTCGACGCCGATGTCCACCAGGCCTTTCAACTTGTCGGCATACCACCGGCACGCTTCCGGGTTAGTGAAGTCATAAATTGCCAGCCCCGGCTGCCACTTGTCCCACTGCCACAGGGAGCCGTCCGGGCGCTTGAGCAGGTAGCCCTTCTCTTTCAGTTCGCGAAATACCGGCGACTTCTGGCCGATGTACGGGTTAATCCACACGCAGACCTTCAGCCCTTTCTCCTTCAGGCGGCGGATCATCCCTTCCGGATCCGGGAAGGTCACCGGGTCCCACTCGAAGTCGCACCACTGGAAGGCCTTCATCCAGAAGCAGTCGAAGTGGAAGACGTGCAGCGGCAGATCGCGCTCGGCCATGCCGTCGATAAAGCTGTTAACCGTCGCCTCATCGTAGTTAGTGGTGAACGACGTGGTCAGCCACAGGCCGAACGACCACGCGGGCGGCAGCGCCGGGCGTCCGGTGAACCGCGTATAGCGGTTGAGCACCTCTTTTGGCGTCGGGCCGTCGATCACGAAGTACTCCAGATACTCCCCTTCGACGCTGAACTGCACTTTGGAGACTTTCTCCGAACCCACTTCGAACGAGACATTTTCCGGGTGATTCACCAGCACGCCGTAGCCGCGGTTGGTCAGATAAAACGGGATGTTTTTGTAGGACTGCTCGGTGCTGGTGCCGCCGTCGCGGTTCCACGTTTCGACCGTCTGGCCGTTGCGCACCAGGGCGGTGAAGCGCTCGCCCAGACCGTAGACCGTTTCGCCCACGCCGAGGTCGAGACGTTCAAACAGGTAGTTGCGATCGGTGTTGGTGTCCTGCACGTAACCGTTGTTTTTCAGCTGGCTGCCGGTAATGCGCTGGCCGTTGCGCAGGAAGTCCAGCGCCCAGAACTCCCCTTTGGTCACGCGCACGCTGACGCTTCCGCTTTTCAGCTCGGCAAATTCCGCTTTGTTTTCAATCTCGACCTTCACGTCTTTCAGCACGTTCAGCGGGTAGTGCGGGCCGTTGTCCAGCGCACCCTGGAAGTGCTCGATGCGCACCCCCACAATCCCCTCCTGCGGGGCAAACAGGCGCACCGTGAACATGAGCGTGTCGAGCTGCCAGGTGCGCTCACGCACGTCGCGCGGCGCCACGTACACCACCAGGTCATTGCCCTGCTGTTCCACGTCGAACACCTGAACCGGATACGTCACGTTCAGACCCGGTTGAATAAGCCAGTTTCCATCACTGATTTTCATGCTTTCGTCCTCTTAGTTCTGCAATTCTTTGCTGACCGGCAGGTTTTCAAACTCCTGCTGATTGCGGCGCGCACCCTGCGCCAGCTCGCCCAGGATTTTGGTCAGGAAGGGGGTTTTCAGCGTGTAGTAGCGTTTGGCGATAATGGCGCTCAACACGTAGCAGACCGCCGGGGCCAGGGTAAACAGGCCGATAATGATGCTGATGGTCGCGCTGTTCTGGGTTTTGGCTGCCGCGTCGTAGCCGCCGCCTGCCAGCATCCAGCCGATCATCGCCCCGCCCAGCGCCAGGCCAAGCTTCAGCACGAACAGCGTGCCCGCAAAGCTGATCCCGGTCAGACGTTTGCCGTTGGTCCATTCGCCATAGTCGACGGTATCGGACATCATCACCCACTGGATCGGCGTCACCAGCTGGTGCAGCACGCCGATGACGAAGATAAAGGCGAACATCACCACGGTGGCATGCATCGGCACAAAGAACATCGCTACGCTGACCACCGCCAGCGCGGCGTTGGTCCACCAGAAGATGCTGACCTTACACTTCCAGTCGGTGAGCGGTTTCGCCAGCGCGGAGCCGATCAGGTTGCCGACGCAGTAGGTGGTGAGGAACGCGACGAACACTTCCGGCGAGCCCATGATCCAGGTGCAGTAGTACATCATCGCGCCGCCGCGCACGCAGACGGCGAGGATGTTGAGGATGGTCAGCACGCCAACGATGCGCCACTGATCGTTCCGCCAGATGTCGCGCAGATCTTCCCGCATGGCGGTGGTGCTCGGCGGCACCTGGATGCGCTCTTTGGTGGTGAAGAAGCAGAACGCCAGCATCAGGAACGCGACCACCGACAGGACGGCGATCCCGCCCTGGAAGCCGAACGCTTTATCGTCGCCGCCGATCAGGTTCACCAGCGGCATCATCAGCACCGTGGAGAGCATGCCGCCCGCCGTCGCCAGCACGAAGCGCCAGGATTGCAGGGAGATACGCTGCGTCGGGTCGTTGGTGATCACCCCGCCCAATGCGCAGTACGGGATGTTAACCACGGTATAGAGCAGGGTCAGCAGCGTATAGGTAATGGCGGCATACACCATTTTGCCGTTGAGGCTGAGATCCGGCGTGGTATAGGCCAGCACGCAGACGATGCCGAACGGGATGGCGCCGAACAAAATCCACGGGCGGAACTTGCCCCAGCGGCTGCGGGTGCGGTCGGCAATCAGCCCCATACATGGGTCGGAGATTGCATCCAGCGCACGGGCGAGCAGGAACATGGTGCCGACAAACCCGGCGGGAATGCCGAAAATATCGGTGTAGAAAAACATCATATACAACATGACGTTATCAAAAATGATGTGGCTGGCGGCGTCTCCCATGCCGTAGCCAATCTTCTCTTTTACTGACAATACTTCGCTCATCTTTTATTCATCCTTCACGCTGTAGGGGGCGCTGAGACCGGTTACATTGGTTTTAAACCATTGTTTCATGAGCGGGTATTGCGTTTTCTGGTTAGCAGATTACGTTTCTTGTTTTTTGTGATCGCGGTAAATGTCGGAGAGCACAAAACGCTAACCTGAGGATTTTCTTAAGAATTAACTGAAACAGGGGGGTACAGGTCAAAAGAGAGGTGAAAAAAGTGTGTCGGGGTATGTGGTAAATGCCTGAAAGTAGCTATAATGCGCCCCGCCTCCATGTAGCAATGCAGGCGCGGAAGATCGTCATCTCCGGTGAGGTGGCTGGACTTCAAATCCAGTTGGGGACGCCAGCGTTCCCGGGCAGGTTCGACTCCTGTGATCTTCCGCCAAAAATGCTCATCTACCAACCATGAGTAAGCCTATCGTATAAGCATGCTAACTTCCTAAAGTAACTTGAATAGCTTGAGTTTTCGTTATTAAGCTTTTCTTGATGCTGAATGAGGAATTCCTTCGCTACATCCAGCTCTAATTTATCCCAAAGGAAAGGAAGATAAATCGCGGCCGACTCCGGTGTCGAATGGTTAATAATATAAGAGGTATCTTTATCTTTAAATTTCTTCACAAAAGCCCTCAAATAATTTGAGGACTGATAACTAATAGCTGTCCGATTCACCCATTTATCTAAAGGTAAACCAGAATCTAAATACTCTTTCTGGTTTTTGATACCAATAGTGGAAAGATATTTAAACACTACAATATTTGGACTATATCTACCTGCAGATGGAATTACGCTGCCAATAATCGCATTCGGATCATATTTTTTATTATCATGCAGTAAGTCATCAAATAAGTCTATGCTGCTAATTTGAGTATAACCGCAACTTCCAACTTCAATTTCTTTTCTCTTTGCTTCGGCAACCCCCACACCGACAATAAATTCAACATCAGCATGTTTTTCGACTTCATCTATATCCACAACACAAATCTTTTTTTCAGGCTCATTCGATTGAACTAAATTGTAAAGTTGCTCCTTACAATATCTAAGAATTCGCGCTGGAATTTTTCTTTTATTTTCATCAATAGATTCAAATATTGGAATAAAATCATCTGTCCTTATTAGTGTTATTGGAATTTGAACTCCGTCAATTGATGTGTAAGTGTTTGATATTGAACAATCGGTTAAACCCTCATCTCTTTCAACAAAAATTAGATTATGCTGCAATTGTTCTACATTTTGAGGGCCAATACATGTTGATATGGCGCTAAGTAAGGACGTAATATTTTTATCCGACAGTGAATAACCAATAAAAACCACAGGATGCTCAACAAAAATAGTTATTAACTTCGCTGCAAGATACGGATTTTTCAAATTAAACTCATGATAATCAGTATCGGTCATAATTAGTGATTTTGGCTTATGGGCACTTCCATGTATTTTATAAATTTCAGCTATTGATTGAGGATTTGAAAATAACAACTCATTTTGGCCTGTATAAACCTTGTAATCTGGAAATAGCTGCTCCAGGAAACAGTCCCAGTTTGTTGTAATTATCCCATCAACATTTAAATTTGAAAGCAATTTTATTTCATTGTAGTACTTGCTTTCTGTAAGAGAAACATCGAGAGCATTTGTTAAATATTCACAAATTTCAAAACGCAGTGCGGATGTTTTATCAACTACCTTCTTATGATACTTTTCCCTACTACTTGCAAAACGAGCGTCCTGCCACCATTCTTGATTAAAGTCTTCTGCAATAAGTCTTGCGGCAGTTGGATAAGTAGAATCACCAGTAGCTAAATAATATTCGAACGGTTTACCAAAAATACAATATTTTTCTAGAAGGGATTTCCAATCACATAATCCTAGGTATCTTCTAGAAAAACCTGAACCTATAAATAAAAATGGACCTGCATTACGTGACTTGAATATTGCTGTTAATTGTGTCTTAAGCTCTAGATTATTCATTTCATAATCCAAATAAATTATTAGGTTATCAAATTAGGCATTATTTTACAGGGATTATGCCTTTGCGTTTCAGTTCATCACGACCTAAAGTTTTTAACCAATTCCCCAAACTCATCCCCTCCTCCTTTGCAGCAGCCTCAAACTGGGCCTTCAACTCTGGCGTAATGCGAATCTGAAAAGTCGGTGCTTTTCCGGATTTAGATTTGTTAGGGTCTCGTTTAGCTGTTGACATGTACGTACCTACAGGAGCAAGATATCTTCATTGAGGTACGTACCTTAACATACGAAAACCTCAAATTGAAACGCCCTCGCCAGGTACTCGCAATACCGGACGAGAGCTAACCTCACCAACTATCAAGGAGTTGATTATGGCTGATTCGCATTCTACCCCAGACACCGACCAATCCGGAACCGAGCGTTCGTTAATTGTGGGATACCGCCCGAATGTTTTCGACAAATCCACGCCCAATATCATTCTGTCTGGCAAGTGGCTGCGTGCCGCAGGCTTTGATACCGGACAGCAGGTCACGGTCAAGGTGATGAAAGGTTGCATCGTTCTGGTGGCGTATAGCGAGCAGGAGCAGCGGTTGCAGGACGATTATAAACGGACCAAAGCAAAGCTCGTTGAGATAGAGAATGCACTCGCAGCGATTCAAATCCAGCATCCTGGAAAGCACCTCGCAAAATCAAATACAAACCACCTGGCTTAGCGGCGGTTTCTGGCATACAACCTGCCTGGTGCTTTAGACGATGTGGATGTGAACACGACATGCACAGGAAGACGCAACCCAGTCTCCGTGTTGGAACCATCAATTAGCATCTTATAAATAGATTTTCTGATGGCGAAATTGATCAGCATTCAACTATCCGGAAATTCCGGATAGTTGGCCAGGAAAGGAGACATCAGATTTACAGTGAGAGATCGCTACAATCTCCAAGCAACACTCGTAGTTACGCTCCGCTCGCGGCACCCAATTTCGCCTTTATCGGCCATACGGCTATTAAACTAATCTATAACGGATCTAACGCCCTCATTCTCACGCTCATACAATATCTAAATTAATAGCCAATAATCATTCATAGTAAATATAATGCAAAGGTTAAAATCCCTGTATTTTTTATTGAAGATAAACTATTGCGATATGCATCACAGCAGAACGCCAATATTAATAGAAACTTGTGCCTATGTTTATTGTTATAGGGTGCGATATGTATTATAGCGACTCATTAATAACATCAATAGATGCACATAAAATATTGGCTTTAAAGTTAGAGCACGCCTTAACAGGCGTAAAAGATGAAGTCTTAAAGCAAGCGCAACTGATAGATGATGGGGCAACGCGATTAAGCTATCAGCTTTCGTGCTTTACTGAAAACTATCAGGATGTATGTTTACGATTACGCAAAGAAGACTCAAGATTTTTGATAGGTATTGTTCAGTTGATAAAACACAGGGACGTTATCTATAAGATGCTCTACATTTATATTAAAAGCTTATTAACTAACAAGAGTGAAAAAAGGATACATAATATACAAAAAAATCTTATGCGTTTAGGTGTATCAATTTCATCATCGATGCTATCCAGTCAGGCTTTTATATACTCTGCAACTATTGCAATTTGTAGTAGTGTTCATACCAACATTTGGATGAAAGAAAAGATCACTTCGTTTTCTACTTATGCCGTTCTTGGTTTAAAAGCCTATGGTATCGTTGAGCAGGCATCCAGAAGCGCCAGCTATCTAAAAAACTATAATGCTTATTATTACAATCTACTTTACCAGGAAGAACTTGAAATGATGTTTTTCTTGATTGAACCCATAATAATGAGATCCCCTGTGCTTAACCAAGCTTATGCTTCAGACAACGACATTGCATATGCGATTTCAAGGATGATAAAGGGATGATTAAAGCTATTAAAGACTGGTTAAAAGGTCAATTCATATTCTTCCTAAGAGGCGCAACCCCCCTTCTATTCGTCATAATATTTGCATTATTTGCCGTAACCTGGCTACCCGAAAAAATCGCAATGAATGCAATATGGTCATTTGTAGTTATTGTAGGACTCTGCATTCTTCTACGTAAAAAAAGATAATTACTATTTAACAGGAGTAAATTATGTCAAATCCCGCTCATCTGTGGTTGTTTGATGAAAATGGTTCGCCCGTAGTTGGTCCATCATTACTGCCAACGAGATTAGGATCTTTTGAAATCCGTTCAGTTAACCATCAAGTATGGATACCTGAAAACTCGAATACAGGTCGTTTGACAGGTACAAGAGTTCATTCCCCGTTAAACTTGCATAAGGAATTTGATGCTGCAACACCTGTCTTGTATCGTGCTATGTGTGAAGGGAGAACGTTCCAAAAAGCAGTTTTGAAAATGTATCGAATCCTGGACCAGGGTGTTGAAAGTGAGTATTTCAATATGATAATGGAGAATGTCAAGATCACCTCTATATCCCCTCTGTTGCACCCCACCGGATTGACAAGTACGCATCTTGAAGAGATCCAACTCCGTTACGAGAAGATTACCTGGAAATATTGCGATGGAAACATTCTCTATACTGACGAATGGAATAACCGGGCAACATATTAGGGTATCGAAATGAAAGTACTGTTGATTTCTGCTGCGCTTTTATTCTTGGTTCAATATGCATCGGCAACCCAGATGTCCGGTTTCGCGGCCATGTATTATCAGGATGACAGAACAACGCCGGAAGAATCCACAAATGCGCCCCTCTTTCCCGCCATTATCCACGGCAAAAAAACCATTCGAATGGAAGTATCTCGACTGTCAGATATCACAAGTACACTCATTGAAAAAGACAGTTCTGCACACTGGGTCTGCCTTCATGACGACGATGGCACGAATTACTGGTTTATTTCTGATAACGAAATGGGAGCAGGACTGCTCACAGCGCTGGCCATATCCAAAGATGGCAGCCATAAAGAATGTGCGAAAACAACAGAACATGTCAGCGTCTCAGTCGCTAATATTCCATTGTTGAATGCGACTCATGGAAATTTAGTTAAATGGTTCGGCAAGAGTGAGATTGCCAAACAAAAAGCGGTACTTTTTTATCATGAGACGCCAGTAAAGAATGGATTCATCCAGAGTAATACGGTCTCTTATTACTTTGATGGCGAAAAAATACGGGGCGTCATTATCGGGCAAATTACCAGTAACTAGCTTGCAAACTCCCTCTACCAAAAGGAGAGGGAGTTAAGCCTACCCGCCCAACCGCATATGCAGCAACGGAAACGCATTTCCCTGTCCGTCAAGTTCCGAGCGCCCGAGCTGCTCAAATCCCATATGCCGATAAAAGGCGACTCCCTGCGGATTCTGCTCATTCACGTCCACTTCGTTCGCGCCGAACTCTGCGATGGCGTGTTTAAGCAGCAGTTTCCCGACACCCTTCCCGCGACTCGCATCATCCACAAACAACATTTCAATGCGGTTTTCATCCACCCCTAAAAAGCCGTGAATAACGCCTGCGTCATCGCGGGCTATCACGACCTTGAGGTTGGGGAGATACGCGTTGAGCAATAGCGGACGCAGCGCCGCAATATCGCTTTCCTGTAAAAAGTGATGGGTGGCGCGGACGGAGGATTCCCAGATCGCGACCAGGCGTTCGAAGTGGGAGGGTTGTGCGGTTTCGATTTTCATGGGGGGGATCATGATTGGAAAACCGAACAATTTCAAGCCACTCCTTGCGGTCAGTCCCCCTCACCCTAACCCTCTCCCTCAGGGAGAGGGAATAAACAGTGCTACACCCTCACTTCCATCACCGCATACACCCCGTCCTTCGGCACGACCACGGTGACGTTTTCCACCGGTACGCCCGCCGCCAGGTGAATATCCTGCAGCTGCTGTAGCGTCCTCGGGTGGATATCCTCCCAGCCGATACCGCGCAGCACAAAGTCAATCTGCGGGCTGCTGGTCAGCATGTTTGAGACAATCACCGCCCCGCCGGGCTTGACCAGCCGCAGCGCGCGCTGGAGAAGAATCACCGCGTCGGCGTCGTTGAAGTATTCAAAAATCCCCAGCGCGTCGACTAGTTCGGCCTGATGCTCGCCCAGCTCCAGCAGCAGGTCCTCGTTACGCACCAGCGTGTGCACCAGGTTGCGCCTGAGCAGGGTCAGCTGTTCGCCCACCACAATGCCTTCCTGCGCCGCCATGGTTTCGGCCCAGCTAAGCGCCACGGGGTCTTTATCCACCAGCGTGAGATAGACCTGCTGACCATCGAACTTTGCTTCGCGCAGCGCCTCCAGCACCGGAATGGCGGCGCCGCTTGCCAGGCTGACCCAGTTGTTCTCGCTCTCATTGTGAATGTACTTCTCCACCAGCGCGGCAAGCACCCGGGCGCGGGCGCGCACGCCGATGGCATCGTTCGCGTGGATAAACCACTGGCGACTGTCGCTGTCCATCTTTGTGCCGTCCGGCAGGCGATCCTCAAGCGGGTTTTGCACCACAAACAGCGCCAGCGCGGAAGGCACCAGCCGGGTTCGCCATGCGGTAAGCGCCGGACGGTTGCGGAAAGCCTGCTCGGAATAGCGGTTCTGCGGGACGAGCACGGCCTGCCCCCCTTCCTGATATTCGACCTGCGGAGGGCGAAGCGCTGGCTCGGCTTTCAGCGCCCGATCGAGCGCAGCGATTTCACGGGCAGCATCGTCTTTCATCGGCCACTGGTCGCTGACGTCGGGAAAGGACGCACTGAAAATCGTCATGTTTTTCGGTGCGTCACCACGAAAAGGCTGCCAGATCATAACGTCTTCCCTCCGTTGGGGTTTTAACGGAAGTCTATCCAGGCGAGTCCGTAATACCCTACGAAGAAAGCACGATCTTTACTGCTTCACCCACACCAGTTGGTCAACCCGGAAGCCCAGACTGCGCGCGGTGTTCAGGTAATCCTGCTTCACCGCATCCGGGATGGTCGGCGTGCGTGACAAAATCCACAGATAATCGCGGTTCGGGCCGCTGACCAGCGCGTACTGGTACTTGTCGTCCAGTTTGATTACGTTATACCCGCCGTAGAACGGACCGAAGAACGACACCTTCAGCGCGGCGGTGGTCGGCTCGCCGGTGAAGTACGCTTTCCCCTCACTTTCATTCCACTTGTTTTTCACCGGATCGTAACCCCGGTTCAGCACGCTGATACCGCCGTCGCTACGCTTGCCGTAGGTGGCGGTCACCTGCTCCAGACCGCGTTCAAAGCGGTTTTCAAGGCGCGCGACTTCGTACCATTTGCCGAGATAGCGGCTGGCTTCAAAATGAGTAATAGGCTGCACGCCTTTCGGCGGCGTAGGGGATTTACAGGCAACCAGGGTCAGCGCAATGGCAACACCGGTCACAACAGGCCATAGCTTCATGAGAATTCCTTTCATTTGCACGGTTGGATGTTAAGTGTAGTGCACCGTTTCGGCGCTTCATCCCGTTCGGGAAAATTCGTAGTATATTGAGAGTATTCCTCCACTCTGGACACGGACATGGCTTACTCCATCGGCGAATTCGCCAGACTCAGCGGCATTACCGCCACTACCCTCCGGGCGTGGCAGCGTCGCTACGGTTTACTCAAGCCACAGCGCACGGAAGGCGGTCACCGCCAGTACAGCGATGAGGACGTCCAGCAGGCGCTGAAAATCCTCGACTGGGTCAAAAAAGGCGTCCCAATCGGCCAGGTCAAACCGCTGCTGGAACGCCCGACGCTGGGGCGGACCAACAACTGGCAAACCCTGCAGCAGAACATGCTGCAGCGCCTGCAGGACGGCAAAGTCGAGTCCCTGCGCCAGATGATTTACGACGCCGGACGCGAGTACCCAAGACCAGAGCTGGTCGCGAACGTGCTGCGTCCGCTGCGCAGCCAGGTCTCGGCTAACGTTGCCGCCGCCATGACCCTGCGCGCGATCCTCGACGGCATCATCATCGCCTACACCTCGTTTTGTCTCGAAGGTGATAAGAAAGCGCCGGGCGACAATATTCTGCTCAGCGGCTGGCATCTCAACGACCCGTGCGAGATCTGGCTCGAGGCCTTAACGCGCACCGGTCAGGGTCACCGGATCGACATCCTGCCGGTTCCCCCTGCCACGCTGGCTCCGGAGATTTTCCCGGAGCGAAAATGGCTTCTGGTCACCAGCGGCAAACTTACCGCCGGACGGAAAAAGCAGCTGGAGCAGTGGCAGCAGCAGGTATCGCTTGAAGTGATTATCCTCTGATCATTTTCTGCTGTGGGAATCTTCACGAAAAGTTGAATATTTTCCCGCGCCGCAGATGCTAACGTTTTCCTGTGACCAATAACTCCACAGGAAAACACCATGAAAAAAACAACCCCTCTGCTGTTCCTGGCCGCCATGGCCTTTGCCCCTGCCGCCTTTAGCGCCCCTGCCGGCACGCTGAGCGTCCACATTCTCGACCAGCAAACCGGGATGCCGCCATCAGACGTGACCGTTACGCTGGAGAAGCAGCAGCAGGACAAATGGACCCCGGTTGCCAGCGGCAAAACCGACCACGACGGACGTATTAAATCGCTCTATCCGCAGGACCAGGACATGCAGCCTGGCGTGTATAAAGTGACCTTTAAAACCGCAGAGTACTTCCACGGTAAAAAGCTGGACACCTTCTTCCCGGAGATCCCGGTGCTGTTTACCGTGACCCGCACCAACGAAAAGCTGCACATCCCGCTTTTGCTGAGTCAGTACGGTTACTCGACCTACAAGGGCAGTTAAGACGCATTGATTCTAAAGGAATAAAAAAAATAGTTCCGCGAATACTTGGACAAATTAGTCATGTTGTGTAAGTTTTAATGATATGAACGGGAGGACCACACCATGACAACGAAACCTGTGCTCGGTATTAGCGGATGTTTGACCGGCTCCGCCGTACGCTTTGACGGCGGACACAAGCGTATGGGCTTCGTTATGGATGAGCTGGCCCAGTGGGTGAATTTCCGCCCCGTCTGCCCGGAAATGGCGATCGGGCTGCCGACGCCTCGCCCGGCCATACGCCTGACGCTGACGGACAGCGGCGAGACGCAGCTCCGTTTCAGCAAGCCGCCTCATGATGACCTCACGCAGAAAATGGCCAACTTTACGGCGGACTATCTGCCAAAAATCGGCGATCTTTCGGGATTTATCGTCTGTGCAAAATCCCCAAGCTGTGGCCTGGAACGCGTGCGGCTGTACGATGAAAACGGCAACCGGGGCCGCAAGGAGGGCGTCGGGCTGTTCACCGCCGCCCTTCTTGAAACCTACCCGTGGCTGCCCGTCGAGGAAGATGGTCGGCTGCACGACCCTGTGCTGCGGGAAAACTTTATTGAGCGGGTATTTGCCCTGCACGAGCTAAACACGCTGCGCGCTAAAGGTCTGACGCGACGTGGGCTGCTGGATTTCCACAGCCGCTATAAGTTGCAGCTGCTGGCGCACCATCAGGCGGGCTACCGTGAAATCGGCCCGTTTGTCGCCTCGCTGCACGAGTGGGAAGACCTGGACGCCTTCTTTGTGGCGTACCGGGAAAAGCTGATGACCATCCTGAAAAAACCCGCCTCGCGGAAGAATCACACCAACGTACTGATGCATATCCAGGGGTATTTCCGCAACCAGCTAAACACCCGCCAGCGCGGTGAGCTGCGCGACGTGATCCTGCACTATCGCAACGGGCAGTTGCCTATCCTCGCCCCGATCACGCTGCTGAAGCACTACCTGGCCGAATATCCTGACCGGTATCTGATGACGCAAAACTACTTTGATCCCTATCCTGATGATTTGGGTCTGCGTCTGGCAGTCAAGTGATCACAAAAATGCGAAGGCCCCATTGACCCGTAGAGGCCCAAAGCAGTACCCCGTTTAGACGACATCCTCACTGTCGTCTCTTTTTTGCATTTAACCTCAAAGACTGTGATTATATACAGGCTTATTCTGCAAAAAGGGGCCTGCCCGTGATCAACACCCTGCACATTCAAAACTACCGCTCCATCCGCGAGATGTCGCTTGAGCTGGAGCAGCTCAACATCGTCTTCGGCCCGAACGGCACCGGGAAATCCAATATTTACAAGGCGATACACCTGATGCACAGCGCCGCCCAGGGGCAGTTCTCCCAGGCGCTGGCGAACGAGGGCGGCATTCTGAAGGTGTTCTGGGCAGGCAAAACCCGCAGCGACCAGCTTCGGCGGATGAACCTGGCGGTGGAAACAGAGACCTACGAATACGAGCTGCAGGTCGGGTTTGTGGAGAGGCTGCCTTACCCTTCGCAGTTTCAGCTCGATCCGGTGATCAAAGAGGAGTCCATCTGGCTGAGCGGCCAGCATCGACGCCCGTCGTCACAGCTGATGAAGCGTAAGAATCAGGCGGTGTTTCTGAATAACGTGCATCACGAGAAAGTGACCCACAGCGGCACGCTGTATGAGAACGAATCGGTGTTCGGGCAGCTCGGCGAACCGCATCTTTACCCGGAAGTGTCGCAGATGCGCGAGTCCCTGCGTAACTGGCGCTTTTATCATGAGTTTTCCGTCTCATCCGGCTCGGCGATGCGTGCCCCGCAGGTCGGGTTCCGTTCCCCGGTGCTGGCCAGCGACGGTGCCAACCTGGCAGCGGCGTTTCAGACCATCGTGGAGATTGGCGACGAACTGCTCCTGATGCGCATCCTCGACCAGGCCTTCCCCGGCTGCGTGTTTTACAGCGACAACACCGGCGGACGTTTTCGCATGATGATGCAGCGCGAGGGGCTGAGCAGGCCGCTGGAACCGGCGGAGTTCTCCGACGGCACCCTGCGCTTTCTGTGCCTGGCGGTGGCGCTGTTAAGCCCGCGCCCACCGGCGTTTATCGCGTTGAACGAACCGGAAAACAGCCTGCATCCGCAGATGCTGCCCGCGCTGGCGAGCTTAATCGCCGAGGCCAGCCGCTACTCGCAGATTTGGCTCACCAGCCACTCGCCGGAGCTGGCGAAGTTGATTGAGAAACAGCGATCGTTTTCGCTGTACCAGCTGTCGATGGCGGAGGGGGAGACGAAGGTGGAGAGGCTGGGGTAGCTCAATCTCTTCATACCCAACTTACCGGGGTGGAACTTCCACGCTAGCTATGCAGACGAAACGTCTTTCGCCACTCCGCAGGACTTACCCCAAAACGCGCCTTAAACTGCTGTCGCCAGGTGACGGCAGAATTAAATCCCACCAGCTCGGCCACGCGTTCAATCGGCATATTTCCGGCTTCAAGCAGGATCTGGCTACGCCGCAGGCGTTCGGCGGTAAGCCAGTCGGCGACGCTCATTCCCGTGGCTTTAATAAAGTGACGGGTCAGCGTGCGGCGGCTCATCGAAACCACCTCCGCCAGCGAGTCCAGGCTATGCGGTTCGGTGATGTGCTGCTGTAGATAGTCGATCAGGCAATTGATACGTGCATCGCGGGTGTCATTCGGAACAGGCTGAGCAATAAACTGCGCCTGACCTCCCTCGCGGTGCGGCGGCACAATCATCCGCCGGGCAATCTGGTTGGCGACTACGCTGCCAAAGCGCTGACGAATGATATACAGGCAGCAGTCCAGCGCAGCCGCGGTTCCGGCAGAGGTGATGATATTGCCGTCATCCACGTAGAGGGCGTTGATATCAAGCTGGACGTGCGGAAAGAGCGACTGGAACTGATTTTCGAACTCCCAGTGGGTGGCAGCGCGCTTGCCGTCGAGAATGCCCGCATAGCCCAGCACAAACGACCCCAGACACAGCCCGACGATTTCCGCGCCGTTGTCTCTCGCCTGCACCAGGCTGTCGAGCAGCGTCTGAGGCGGGCGTTCGAGGACGTGCTGCCAGTAGGGAACAACGACTATATCGGCCCGACCAATGGCGGTGTAGTCCTGCGTGGCGTTGAGGGCGAACCCGTCTTTTGAGGTGAGGAACCCCGGCGTTTCGGCGCAGATCGTCACGTTAAAGCGCTTTTCGCCGGAGACGGAATCGCCAAACAGAATGCAGGGAACGGAGTAGTGGAACGGGCTGAACCCGTCTACCGCGACAATCGCGACGTTGATTAGCGACATTTGTCTCTCCTTTCCCTTTAACGCACTCAGAATATAACGGTTTCGCCATCCTGGGGAATGGTCACTACGTGACTCACCTGATTGGCTTCAACGTACTCACGCAGCGCGCTGCGGGTCAGCAGGCAGTGGTTGATGGCTTCCATATGGCTCGCCACTATTTTGGCCTGTGGGAGCAGGAAATGAACGTTGAGCACATCCTCCTGCCCCATAATAATGGGGCCAAAACCAATGACGTGTGCATAGCCTGCGTTCAGTACCACCACGTCCGGCTGGTGCTTTTGCAGATCGGCCGCCACCGCGTCACGCCAGACGGTATCCCCGGCAAGATAAAGCGTCTTCTCATCAGGATGACGCAGCACCACGCCACAGGCCTCGCCCAGACGCTCCGCCAGCTCCGGCACGGCGTAAGCCCGGTCGGTACCGTGTTGGCCGCCGTGGGTTTTAGCAATCTGAATCCCGTCGAAGGTGGTCGCGTCAGTCATGACCGTCAGGTTGATAAACCCCTGGCTGCGCAGCAGCGCGGCATCACGATCGTTTTGCACGTAGATCGGCTTGTCTTTGGCGATCAGCTCTGCCGCGGCGCGATCCCAGTGATCGTCATGGGTATGGGTGACGATCACCGCGTCGGCGTTCAGCAGCGTGTTGACGTCAACAGGGAGTTCGACCGTCGGGTTACGGCGTTCGGCATGTGCCGTGCCGGGAAAGCCCGGATAAGCATCTTTCGGGGCCAGCATCGGGTCGATTAAAAGACGTTTCCCAGCGTAGGTAATCAGCAGGGTGGCGTTGCGAATTTGGGTAATGTTCATGGGCTATCCTCCGGTTGGTGTGATAAGGAGGATAGCCTGACGTCGCAGGTCACGCTGTGGGTTAAAGGGCGATTACCGATGGAATCGGGCCAATTTAAACTCCGCGTTTTCAGGCAGAATTTACCAGCCCGGTACCGCTCCGCCGTTAAAGATCGTCTCAGCCGCTTTCGCCACTTCCGGTGACTGATACGACTGGATAAATTCCTTCACGTTCTCCGCGTCTTTGTTGTCTTCGCGCGCCACCACGATGTTCACGTACGGCGAATTTTTATCTTCTATAAAGACGCTGTCATGCACCGGCGACAGCCCGGTTTGCTGAAGATAGGTGGTGCTGATGATGGCGACATCCACTTTGGGATCGTCCAGCACGCGCGGCAGCTGCGCCCCTTCCAGCTCCATGATGTTCAGATGTTTAGGGTTAGCGGTAATATCCAGCGCCGTCGGCAGCAGGCCGGTGTCTGGCTTCAGGGTAATGAGCTTCTCTTTTTGCAGCATCAACAGCGCGCGGCCAAGGTTGGTTGGGTCGTTTGGAATGGCAATGGTCGCACCGTTCTTCAGGTCCGAAACGGATTTGATTTTGCGTGAATAACCGGCCATCGGGAACACGAAGGTATTCGCCACGGCAACCAGCTTGTAGCCATGCGCCTTGTTATCTTCTGCAAGGAACGGACGGTGCTGAAAGACATTGGCATCCAGCTCCCCCTGGTTGGTAGCATCGTTAGGCAATAGCGAGCCGCTGAAGCCGACCAGCTCCACGTCCAGACCATATTTCTCTTTCGCCACCTTTTTGGCGACTTCCGCCACGTCCTGCTCGGCGCCGTTGATGACGCCTACTTTAATGTGTCTGGCATCGCTGCCATTTTGATCGCACCCTGCCAGCAGCAGGCCAGCGAGGACCAGCGCACCCAATCGACGTTTCACGAGACAGTTCCTTTTGCTGAATGTTTCAATGACTATATCGACAACGAGGCGGGGAAATAAAAAACGAAAAAGAATCAATAAGAAGGATAAGTTATATGCGGGTATCGCCGGGTGGCTCTGCGCTTCCCCGGCCCGCAGAATCAGAATTTAAAGCGCTTTCGTCAGGTAATGACGCTGCATACCCGGGTATGGGTAATCCTGCAAAGACATCTGCAGCTGGTAGCCCTGTTTTTCATAGAACGGGCGCGCCTGGAAGCTAACGGTATCCACCAGCGCGTGCTTGCAGCCTTTACGCCTGGCTTCATTTTCCGCCGTGTTGATAAGCTGGCCGCCCACACCGCTGCCCCGCACGGTATCGCTCACCCAGAGATAGTCGATATTCAGCCAGTCGCCTTTACGTACGCCAATTAAGCCGCCCAGCATGACGCCCTTTTCGTCTCGAACGTAAACGCCTATGTCACCGCTAAAGTTCGTCAAATCGAGGAACCGTCCGTTATAGGCTCTCAGACCCACAAGTAGCTCTTCTTTTTCCTGCGGCGTGACGGCGTCAGTAATGCTCAAGTGCATATTTTCTCTCCTTGTTTCTGTGCCGTCTCACTATCGCACACCGGTAGCGTGGAGAAAATTCATACTTTCGACTGGCGTCGCTACACTGAATGTAACGATATATTTCATGGGAAGCATGTGACTTCTAAAGGGGGTTTTGATGAAAGCTGCGCACCTGGTCTGCCTGCTGGTTTGTCTGCTCTTCGCCGCGTTTGTCCATGCTCAGGAAAAGGATGACCCCGCGAAAGAGGCGCAAATAAAGCAGCAGGTCCTTAAAGATATTAAGAAAACCTGTACGCCACAGAGAAAGCAGAGCGATAAAGCCTGGCAGGAGATGATTTTGTCGTCCGAGGCCAATCAGTTGCTGATCAAAAATGCCGTTACCGCCGTCAAGCGCGACAATCTGGATGCTTACTGGGCGGCGATTGGTCAGGTGGACTGTATGGAAGATTATTGAGGGCTGGAAACGTGCTTCTCGCCGGGTGGCGGCTGCGCCTTACCCGGCCTACACAACATTTTTAACGCTTACGCACATCCGGAATAATTAAATCCCCGCGCAGCACATACGAACCCAGCATCTGCGTTTTCTCCGTCAGCCAGCTCACGATACGCGCCGCCATGGCATCCATGGAATATTCAATGGCCGGGATCACCGGAATACCCGGCAGGTGCAGGGATCCAGCAAGGCTGAAGACCATAATGTCTTCCGGCACGGATTTATTAAACGCCTGCAGCTGTGGGATCACTCGCTGGGCTTCTTGCTCGTCCGCCACCAGTAATGCGTTGAAATTCAGCGTGCTGGCGTTGTTAAGCAGCTCCTGTAGCGCAACGGACGAGGAGGTCGCGTCCATAAAGACGAGGTTGCGATTAAAGGGCAGAAAATTTTTCTCCAGCGCATGTTTGTAGCCGAGCAGCACCTGATCGGCAAAACCGCTGCCGTGCGGGTGGATCAGGGCAATCTGGCGACGACCCTGGCTGGTCAGGTAGTTACAGGCGGTTTCAGCGGCAAAGGCGTGATCGAACTGGATGCTATTGGAATTATCGGACTCCATACAGTCCACGAGGATGACGTTGTCCATATCCACGTCCAGCGGGAAACGCGCGCCGATGACGAGGATGTCATCACACAAACCGCAGGAGAGCTCTTCGAGCGCATTCATTACTTCGGCTTTGCTATGCGCGAAGCGCAGCAGCAGGTGTTTTTGATGCTGGCTGAGATGTTTTTCCAGCGCGTATAAATAACCGGTGGTCTGGTTAATATTTTCCTGTGCGCAAATGACGCCGATACATCCCGTCGACTGGCTCAGCAGCGACTGGGCAATCACATTAGGCCGGTAGTTAAGCTCATCCACTGCCTTCAGAACGGCCTGACGGCTGGCTTCCTTTACGCCACGCGACCCACTCAACACTCGCGATACCGTGGCTTTAGATACCCCGGCAAGACGTGATACATCATTGATTGTCGACATCTCTTTCCCCTGACAGGCTTACCTCGCGCCTGCAAATTCCATGACCGCTTCGGCTCATATTATAGCCAGAACGGAGTATATCCGTTTCCGTTTTCCATGGAAACCGATTTTCCGTTTCCACTCAAAATGATGTCAAAACAGCCAAATTATGTGACATGCATCCGGTTAATTAGCCTCATAAGTAAGGGATCTTGATGGTTGTCACACTTCTGTCTTTTATGAATGGAAACCGGTTTCCGTATAATGTCCAATCATTCCCGCAATAACTTTTTACATTTAGAGGATGGTTGTCGATGTTCAAGATTATGCTGTGCTGCTCTGCCGGGATGTCCACCAGCCTGTTGGTCAGCAAAATGGTCGATGTCGCGAAAGAACGTGGTTTGCCGGTGAAAATAGATGCGTACGGTGTTTCCGAATTTGATACGCAGTTTCCGCAATACCAGGTGGTGCTTCTCGGACCACAAGTGAAATACATGTTACAGACACTCTCAGACAAGGCGGCTACGAAAGGCATTCCGGTCCAGCCCATCGACATGATGGACTACGGCATGCAGCGTGGCGATAAAGTACTGGACTATGCTCTGTCGCTCATCGAAGCGGCACACTAAAAGGTGTTCACATGAGTTCGTTATATCAATCCATGGTCGCGGTGATTGAGCAGTCAATTACCCCGCTGGCCGCCAAACTTGGTCAGCAAAAGTATGTGATTGCTATCCGCGACGGCTTTACCGCCGCGCTGCCGTTCATGATCATCGGCTCGTTTATGCTGGTGTTCATCTTCCCGCCGTTTTCGGCGGATACTACCAATAGCTTTGCGCGCGGCTGGCTGGATTTCTCCCAGACTTACCGCGAACAGCTGATGCTGCCGTTTAACCTCAGCATGGGCGTGATGACCTTCTTCATCTCGGTGGGGATTGGGGCGAGCCTGGGGCGCCAGTTTAACCTCGACCCGGTGATGTCCGGCCTGCTGGCATTTATGGCCTTCCTGCTGGTCGCCGCGCCGTATGCCGACGGTAAAATCTCGACCCAGTATCTCTCCGGCCAGGGCATTTTTACCGCGCTGATCACCGCCATCTACGCCACCCGCGTTTATGCGTGGCTGAAGCAGAACAACGTCACCATCCGCCTGCCGAAAGAAGTACCGACCGGCGTGGCGCGTTCGTTTGAGATCCTGATCCCGGTGATGGTGGTGATCGGTACCCTGCACCCGTTGAATCTGTTCATCGAAGCGCAAACCGGGATGATTATCCCGCAGGCGATCATGCACCTGCTGGAGCCGCTGGTCTCTGCCTCCGACTCCCTGCCCGCTATTCTGCTCTCCGTGCTGCTGTGCCAGATCTTCTGGTTCGCCGGTATCCACGGCTCGCTGATTGTCACCGGCATCATGAACCCGTTCTGGATGGCGAACCTCTCGGCAAACCAGGCGGCACTGGCGGCCGGCGCGGCGCTGCCGCACGTATACCTGCAGGGCTTCTGGGATCACTACCTGCTGATTGGCGGCGTAGGCTCCACGTTACCCCTGGCGTTCCTGCTGCTGCGCAGCCGCGTTACCCATCTGCGTACCATCGGCAAAATGGGCGTGGTGCCCAGCTTCTTTAACATCAACGAACCGATTCTGTTTGGCGCGCCGATCATCATGAACCCGATGCTGTTCATTCCGTTCGTGTGCGTTCCGCTGATCAACGCCTGTCTGGCGTATGCGGCAACCAAACTCGGCTGGCTGGCGCAGGTCGTCTCGTTAACCCCGTGGACCACCCCGGCACCGATTGGCGCCTCGTGGGCGGCGAACTGGGCGCTGAGCCCGGTGGTGATGTGCCTTGTGTGTATGGTGATGTCCGCGCTGATGTATCTGCCTTTCCTGCGTGCCTATGAGCGTACGCTGATGAAAAACGAAGAGCAGAAAGCGCAGGCAACCGTCGGTGCTGCCGAAACCGCAAGCAATTAAGTCAAAGAGGAAAGGTCATGAAATACACATTTCCCGATAACTTCTGGTGGGGCAGCGCAAGCTCCGCTCTCCAGACGGAAGGGGCAAGAGAGGGCGAAACCACGTGGGATTACTGGTTTGCCCGCGAGCCAAACCGTTTTCACAACGGCGTGGGGCCGCAGCAGACCTCCACGTTTTATCAGCACTGGAAAACGGACATTCAGCTGTTAAAGCAGCTGAACCACAACAGCTTTCGTACCTCGATTAGCTGGGCGCGCCTGATCCCTGACGGTATCGGAGAAGTGAACCCGGAAGCGGTCGATTTTTATCATCAGGTCATTGATGAGCTGAATGAACAGGGCATCACGCCGTTTATTACCCTGTTCCATTTCGACATGCCGATGGCGATGCAGGCGATCGGTGGCTGGGAAAACCGAGAAGTCGTGGACGCATACGCCCGCTATGCGCAGATTTGCTTCGAGCTGTTTGGCGATCGCGTGCTGCACTGGTTTACCTTCAACGAGCCGATTGTGCCGGTGGAAGGCGGCTATCTGTACGACTTCCACTACCCGAACGTGGTGGATTTTCGTCGGGCAGCCACCGTGGCGTATCACACCGTGCTGGCCCACGCAAAGGCGGTTCAGTCCTACCGCGCCGGTCACTACGCGGGGGAAATCGGCATCGTATTAAACCTGACGCCGTCCTATCCGCGCTCGCAAAACCCGGCGGACGTGAAGGCGGCACACATTGCGGATCTGATGTTTAACCGCAGCTTCCTCGACCCGGTCCTGCGCGGCGAATACCCGGCGGACCTGGTTGCGCTGCTGAAGGCATACGATCAGCTGCCTGCCTGTAAGCCGGAAGATAGCGCCCTGATCGCGGAAGGGAAAATCGACCTGCTCGGCGTGAACTACTATCAGCCGCGCCGCGTTAAGTGTCGTGACAGCGCGGTGAACCCGCAGGCGCCGTTTATGCCGGAGTGGTTCTTTGATAACTACGAAATGCCGGGCCGCAAGATGAACCCGTACCGCGGCTGGGAAATCTACGCGCCGGGTATTTACGATATTCTGGTTAACCTGCGTGATAATTACGGCAACCCGCGCTGCTTTATTTCGGAAAACGGCATGGGTGTCAAAAATGAACAGCGCTTTATTGAAAATGGCCAGATTAACGATAAATACCGTATCGAGTTTATTTCTGAGCATTTAACGTGGCTGCATAAAGGGATTAGCGAGGGCTGCAATTGTCTTGGCTACCATATGTGGACGTTTATTGATAACTGGTCATGGTGTAATGCGTATAAAAATCGCTACGGGTTTATTCAGCTCGATGTAGAGACGCAGCAGCGCACCATTAAGAAAAGCGGAGAGTGGTTTGCCGCCACCGCCTTAAATAATAGTTTTGAACAAGAGTAATGATGATGATCGCACTAGAAGAAGCCGTAATGGAAATTATCGTCAATGCCGGACAGTCCCGCAGCCTGTGCTTTGAAGCCCTGCACGCGGCGCGTCAGGGCAACATTGACGAGGCCAAAAGTCTGCTGCGCGAAGCCGATGGCTACGCGCGCCAGGCGCACAAGATGCAAACCAAACTGATTGAGCAGGATGCTGGCGAAGGCCGCCAGCCGATGACCTTAATTATGGTTCATGCCCAGGATCATTTAATGAACTCCTTATTAGCGCGTGAATTATCCGAAGAAATTATTCATTTATATCAGAGATAGTCTATGGCGAAATAATTAATGTAATACCTCTGTACCCTAAATAGAGATCCACTTGTTCTGATGATAGCGACATACTCTGTCAGATCGGAGCGGGATGGTTATTGTCTGAATAAAATTAAACTATATTGAGATAACCATGAATACGATTAAAAAACTTCCATTAACCATGGCGGTTATCGCCGCGCTTTGCCCAATTTCTGTACTCGCACAAGAATTTACGCAGGAGCAAATCGACGCCATTGTGGCTAAAGCGGTGGACAAAGCGCTGGCCGAGCGGCAGGCCAAAATGGATGCGGCGGTCGCGAAAAAGGCAGACGTGGTGACCGAGCCGCAAAGCGCGGCGCAATCCCCGGATATGGCGATCCCGTTCGGGGTGAAATTTACCGGTTACGCCCGCTACGGCGCGCACTTCCAGGCCGCCGATCAGAAATACGTAGCGGTGGACGGTTCCTACAACGGCGCCTCCGCGATTGGTCGTCTGGGTAACGAGGGCAACGGTGGGGAATTCCAGCTCTCTAAAGCCTTCAAGGGTGATAACGGCGCCATTTGGGACATCAACGTGATGATCGACCACTGGGGCGACGAAGTTAACCTTAAAAAAGCCTACGCGGGCGTGACCAACATTATGGCCTCCAACCCGAACGCCTATTTCTGGGCGGGCCGTGACTTCCATCAGCGTCCACAGCAGGGCATTAACGATTACTTCTGGATGAACCACGACGGCCAGGGTGCCGGGGTGAAGAACTTCGACATCGGCGGCGTGCAGTTTGACGTCGCTGCCGTGGCGGCGGTGGAATCCTGTAGCCCGGAAGTGATGGAGGATGAAGCCAACCCGTCGCGCATCACCTGTACCGGCGGTTCCGGCACGGGCGACAAAGGCAACTACGCCGCGACGTCAAAAATTCACGGCATGAAGCTCGGCCCGATCGACATGGAGCTGTACGCTAACTACGGCTTTGACTCCAAAGCGGTTGAAAGCGACGAACGCCTGAACGCCTGGCAGGGCGGCGTGGTGCTGAGCCACACCAACGACAGCGGCGTGAACAAGGTGATCGCGCGTTACTCCGATAATGCGGACAACAGCGTGTTCAACAAAACCGAGGATCTGACCACGGTTTACGCCAGCTTCGAAGGGTTATACAAATTCACCCAGGCCACGCAGGTAGAGTACATCCTCGCCTTCCACGACTACGACAACAGTCGTGATAAGACCGACAACCGTAAGAACTACAACGCCATCGTGCGCCCAATGCACTGGTGGAACGACGTTCACTCCACCTGGCTCGAAGCGGGCTGGCAGCACGTTGATTATGACAACGGCGGCGATAACAAGGGCTGGAAGCTGACCCTGTCGCAGAACATGTCTATCGCCATGGGTCCGGAGTTCCGTCCAATGCTGCGCTTCTACGTGACCGGCGGCAAAGTGGATAACGAACGCACCGCCCGCGTGAATAATACCAAAGACGAAACGCTGGACGACTTCAACGTCGGCGCGATGTGGGAGGCGTGGTTCTAGCAAGGTAAACGCAAAACGGCAACGCAACGTTGCCGTTTTTAGTGTTTTCTCCCTCTCCCCGTGGGAGAGGGCTGGGGTGAGGGCATCAGGCCGCACACAACCCGGCAAGATCCCATGTTATGCTACAAAAAAATCAACATAGCAGGGGAGAACATGGGTTCCACACGCAAAGGGATGTTAAACGTCCTGATCGCCGCCGTTTTATGGGGAAGTTCAGGGGTTTGCGCGCAGTACATCATGGAGAAAAGCCACATTTCTTCGCCTTACCTGACCATGGTTCGCCTGCTGTTTACCGGCGTGATCCTGCTGACGCTTTCTTTCGTTCACGGCGACAAGATTTTCTCGGTCATCAAGCATCGCAAAGATGCCCTCAGCCTGCTGTTCTTCTCTCTGGTTGGCGCGCTCACCGTGCAGCTCACCTTCCTGCTGACGATTGAAAAATCCAACGCGGCTACCGCCACCGTGCTGCAGTTTCTGTCACCGACCATTATCGTGGCCTGGTTTGCGCTGGCGCGGAAAAAGCGTCCCGGCGTGTTTGTCCTGTCAGCGATTTTTACGTCGTTGATCGGTACTTTCCTGCTGGTGACTCACGGCGACCCGACCTCGCTCTCCATCTCCCCTGCCGCGCTGTTCTTCGGTATCGCCTCGGCCTTTGCTGCCGCGTTTTACACCACGTATCCCTCAACGCTGATCGCCCGCTACGGCACGCTGCCGATTGTCGGCTGGAGTATGTTGATTGCCGGGCTCATGCTGACGCCGTTCTACGCCGGACGCGGGACCACCTTTGTGATTGACGGCGGCCTGCTGCTGGCCTTCTTCTACCTGGTGGTAATCGGTACGGCGCTAACATTTAGCCTGTATCTGAAAGGCGCACAGATGATTGGCGGGCCGAAGGCAAGCATTCTGAGCTGCGCCGAGCCGCTGAGCAGCGCATTACTGTCGGTGGTTTTGCTGGGTGTGGCGTTCACCCTGCCGGACTGGCTGGGGACGCTGTTGATTGTGTCGTCAGTAGTGTTGATTTCGATGGATTCGCGTAGAAGGGTTAAGGCATCGGCGTAGCCTGATGTCCCCTCTCCCCATAGGGGAGAGGGGACATTTGGTTTACTTCGCCTTAACCTTCCCGGCCACCAGCAGCGCTGTCAGCAACATCAGCGTACCGGAAATCACCAGCGGTGACGTCAGTCCCAGATGGTCGAGCGCAATGCCGCCCACCGCCGCGCCGCAGGTGTTTGCCAGTTGGATCACGGCCACCTGAATCGACCCGGCTTTCTCCGCCTGATCGGCCAACGAGCGAGTGATCCACGTCGACCAGCCCACCGGCACCAGCGCAAAGGCAAATCCCCAGACAACCGCAATGGCTGACGCAACCCACTTATCGCTACCCCACAGCACCAGCACCGTGGCACTCACTGCCAGAACCAGCGGCGCGCCAGCCAGCGCCACTTTCAGGGAACGTTTCAGGAACTGTGACGACAGCGACGTACCGACAAAGCTGGCGATACCAAAGCTCAGCAACACCAGCGTCAGACCATCCACGTCAAAGCCCGCCATGGTCATATACACCGGACGGATGTAGGTGAAGAAGGCAAACTGCCCGGCAAAGGCCATAAAGATGGCGGTCATCCCCGCCAGCACACCCGGACGCTTGAGGAGGCTGAACATATTCTGTTTGTGATGCGCCGCTTCGCCCGGCAGGGACGGCAGTGCCTTCCATACCCAGATAATACAGAGCACGCCCATCACCGCCGCCGCGTTGAAGACGTTACGCCAGCCGATGATCCCGCCGAGGAAGCTGCCCAGCGGCGCGGCAATCACCAGCGCGATGGAGACCGCACCGAAGATGACGGACAGCGCTTTCGGCACCGTACGCGCGGGTACCAGGCGCATGGTGAGCGAGGCGGACATCGCCCAGAAACCGCCAAGACCCAGTCCTAAACAGGCGCGCCCCAGTAGCAACAGGGTGAAGTTTTCCGCGAAGGAGACCAGCAGGCAGGAGAGCGTCAACAGGACGCTGAAAAGAATAACCACTTTGCGGCGGTCAATGGCGCCAATCACCTGCGTAATAAACAGGCTGGCGAACATCGCCACAAAGGCGGTCACGGTAACAGACTGCCCCGCCACGCCTTCGGAAATGCCGAGATCCTGCGCCATCGGCGTCAGCAGGCTGACCGGCAGAAACTCGACGGTGATCAGGCAGGCAACACAGAACGCCACGGAGAAAACCGCCGACCAGTTGGGGCGAGAAACCTCTTTGGTCTGCGGTCTGGTCGAGGGCTGAATATGTTCTGTCATGGCGTCACCTGAAGATAAAAACGTGCGGAAAAGTCGCGCAGTTTATCATCAAAAGTGTGACGTATTTAACGTTTAGACAACTTTTGTGGTTTTTAATGATTCGGAAGGCAGATCGGCGGTGACTGATACCTTTTCAGCATAACGAAAATGAAAATTCAGTAACCACAATTGAGGTGAAACAATCATAGCGTCTGAAAAGGAGAAACTATGAAAACACGTACTTTATCTCAAAATCTTACCGTCAGTGCCGTCGGCTACGGTGCCATGGGTCTGAGTGAATTTTATGGCCAGACTGATGACAAAGGCTCACTGCAGGTATTGCATAACCTCATCGATCTGAACGTGACGTTTATTGATACCGCAAATTTATATGGCCGTGGCCATAATGAAAGGCTAATCGGTCACTTTCTTGCCGGGCTGGATAAAAACACTCGCGACCAGTTCAAAATCGCCACGAAGTGCGGCATCGATCGCTCTCCTGACGAGTCCTATGCCCGCACTATCAATAACACACCCGACTATATTATCCGCTGCTGTAACGAATCCCTTAAGCGGCTTGGCGTTGAACGGATTGATCTCTTTTATCTTCACAGGGTCAGCAACGAAACGCCGGTCGAAGAAAGCATGGAGTGCCTGAGCACACTCGTTAAGGAAGGTAAAATTAATCACATTGGTCTTTGTGAAGTGTCGGCTTCAACGTTACAGCGAGCCCATACGGTACATCCGGTCACCGCGCTGCAAACCGAATATTCGCTGTGGACGCGTGATATTGAGGATACCGTTCTACCGGTTGTGAAAGCGTTGGGTATCGGCCTGGTCCCTTACTCTCCTCTTGGCAGAGGCTTCCTGACAGGCAAATACCTCAGCAACGACGATTTTGCAGACGGTGATTTCCGCAAGAATAATGCGCGTTTTATTCAGTCCAGTCTGGATCATAATCGCCAGTTGCTCGATGCAATTACCCCGCTTGCACAGAAATACGATTGCACTACAGGGCAAATTGCTCTGGCCTGGCTGCTAGCACAATACGATAAGCTGGTTCCAATTCCTGGCACTAAGCATACCCGTTATCTGGCTGAAAACGCTCATGCGGCGGAAGTTATTCTGGAAAAAAGCGATGTTGAATCGCTGAACAACATTCATCGGAAGATAGAAATTAAAGGGGAACGATATTCGGAAGAAGGCATGAAAGGTGTGAACGCCTGATATATTCCGCTCAACAACGTAAAAAAACCGGGGAGACCCGGTTTTTTATGGCTAACAAAGTCACGTTTTTTTATTTCTCAGCAGTGCCTTGCACAGTCGTTAATTTGACTCGTACGATTTCTCCACGCGAGAATGTTTTGTCGTAAGGCTCGCAGGAATAACCGCGACAAGCAGGATGGAAAGGCCAATGGCTGTGCCCGCTACGATATAAAGGAGGGGGACCGGGAACGATGACACCATCCAGGCCCCCACTGAAGCACCGATACCGATGGCGATATTGAAAAACGAAACATAGAGTGCTGAGGCTGGAAACGTTTTATCTTCCGCCATACGTAACACCCATGTCTGAAATCCGACAAATACTCCTGATACCGCAACGCCCCAGATAACCATGGCAGTGAAAATGAGCGCGACAGAGAGTGAGGAACCTGACCGTCCGAGGAAGATCAGCACCGCACAGATAAGCAGCACGGATAAAGCTACCGTCATCTTTAGATATTTATCAATCAACACGCCGGTCAGGAAATTACCGGCCAGACCCGCGATGCCGTAAACTAAAAGCACAGCCGGAACAAAAGCAGCGGAGAGTAAACTCTGCATGTGTAACCAAGGCTCAATGTAGGTAAATGCGGCAAAGTGGGCGGTAACGGCAAGCAGCGTGGCAAAGTAAATTTTCCACAGCGTGGACGATTTCAGCACTCTTTTGAGAGCATCAATACCCATCGCGCTTTTATTGTTTATTTGCGGGACAAGAACAGTAATGCCCACAAAGGCCACGACGCTGAGTGCTGCCATCAGCCAGAATGCCTGCCTCCAGCCCAAATGAATGCCAATATAATTTGAAACCGGTACACCAAACACGCTTGCCGCAGAAACACCGCCAAATACGATTGATGTTGCCGTACCGATATAACGGGCAGGAACAATGGCTACTGCAGTCGCTCCAATCATTGCCCAGAATGCACCATGCGCAAGTGCACCCAATACGCGCGCACTCAGTAGAGCACCGTAAGTGCTTACCGTGGCGGCCAAAATATTGGATATCATAAGAACGACGGTGAGTACCAACAAAAGACGCTTTTTCGCCACATTTCCCAGGAACACGGAGGCAAACAATGCGCTTAATGCCCCTACCCACGCATAAAGAGACACGGTCATGCCAACCGCGGATTCCGAAGAATGGAGCCCCTCTGCAATAGGAGTTAATAACCCTACAGGCGCAAGTTCAGTGGTAACGATGGTGAATGTTGAAATTGCCAGAATAACTAAAGCGAGCCATGACTTTAGCGTCATATTTTGCGGTAATTTCTCTGAAATCATATTACTTACCTCAATAATCGTTTATATAATTAGCCATTTTTTCTGCTGTGCATCTCGTAAGCAAGATATAATCATCTACACAGAACCCTCTTGCCAAACACGCTAGTTCTGATAATTACGTGGACGACCTTTAACAGAATTTAAATGCCATATTTCGCGTTAGAGAAAATGAGTCAAAATTGCATGAGAAATTTATCAATCCAGTACTCAAATGGAATTATTAAATTTGTAATATAGTTTTTGTATTACTATTTTTTTAGGTTTTTATTTTAAACGTTCCCGTGTAAGATCTGAGAAGATAAAATAAAACGAAAATACCTTTTCGCTTTTCAGGATCATCGTTATGGCTACAGCAGAACATTTAATCAGCAATAACCTTCCCAGTATCAAACAATTGCAATGCTTTCTCGCTGTCGCGCATGAGTTGAACTTCCGCAAGGCAGCTGAACGTCTGAGGATGACGCAGCCCCCTCTGACCCGGCAGATTAAATGTCTTGAGGCCGTTTTGAAGCGTCAGCTCTTCAGTCGAAATACGCACGACGTAAGCCTCACTGAATCAGGGCGCGCACTGGTGGTAAAAGCTGAGAAAATTCTTCGCGAAATCAGTGAACTGAAAACGGATTCCCTCTCCTCTGAAACCACCTTACGGATCGGACTCACCCGGACGCTTAATTTTGAATATATTGAACCGGTGAATAGGCAGCTTCAAAAACTGAACGCCGGGGATGATGTTGAAACACCGGACCTGACATCAGCGCAGCTGCTGCAAAGCTTGTCCAAAAATATGCTGGATCTGGTGCTAACAGGGGAAAAAGGGACAGGTCATGAAGATATTGTCCAGTACCGTTGGGTTTGCCAGGAGCCGCTCCTTATCGCAATGCCTTCTTTACACCCTGCAAGCCTGAAAGAAAAAGTCGCTCTCGACGATATCAGTGATTTACCGATTTTCTGGTTTTCCAGAAGTGCTAATCCGTCGTTTTACGACAAATGTGAAAGCTACTTTGACACGCTGAAAACGCCGCTGAAGCGCATAAAAGAACCAGACGATTCACTGGTGATGCTGAGTCGTATCGCAAGAGGGAAAGGGTTTGCGCTGCTACCTCAGTCAAAATGCACCTTCAATCAGGAAGGGCTATGCTATCGCGAGCTAACGGATGATGAGGCAAAGCGACTCAATATTGATATCTATGCCGCAACTCGCCTCAATGAAAACAGAGAGGAGATCCTGAACGCTCAGAATATCTTGTGCGGCAAAAAGGCTTAATGCAGATAAAACACACCCTCTTCCGGCAGAAATAGCTGGTTATAGCGCAGCTGGAAGGCGTTCAGCTCCTGCGGGTCGGGCTCCATCTCGCGCATAAAGCCGAGCGCCAGACGAATTTGCGCATCGGTGATCGGCGCACCCAGGCGGGCTTTACGCAGCAGACGGTGCCACGTATGCAGGTTCTCTTCACTGCCGTCGACAATGCAGACCTGCCAGATCAGCAATACCTGCGCCGCGTTTTGCAGATGCGCCTCGTCCGGGCGTTCAAGATAACGGATAAACTCATTCCCGGCTGTTTTACCGAACTGATCGATCATCGACTCAACCGGCATTGGGGTGATTCCCAGCCGTTCGCTTAAACGTTTGATGGCGCGGCGGGAATCTGAGGTCAGGACACGAAACCCAACCACAAACACCACGGCAAGCGTTGCCAGCATTATCCAGACCATGCATTCTCCTCAGACTAGCCGCTTATCATAGCGGGAAACGCAAGGCCTCGACAGCGGGCAAAATGCTATTAGTGTAGTGAAAAGAGGTGGAAAATCATTCTAAAAGCGGATCGCCGCGCTGAAGCCCCTTTTGCAGTGCCTCGTGGAAGCGCGCAGGATCCTGCATCTGCGGCGCATGACCCATATCGTTAAATTCCACCAGCGTCGCGTGCGGAATGCGTTTTGCCGTCTCTTTGCCCAGCACCGCATAGTTGCCGAGCGTCTTGCGGATCTCCGGCGGGGCGAGATCTTTCCCGATGGCGGTGTTGTCCTTCGTGCCGATCATCAATAATACCGGCATCTTCAGCTCACTAAATTCGTAGATCACCGGCTGGGTGTAGATCATGTCGTAGAGCAGCGCCGAGTTCCAGGCCACGCGCGCTTTGCCAGGTCCGTTGTTCAGCCCGGCGAGCATGGTCACCCAACGCTCGTATTCCGGCTTCCACTCCCCGGCGTAGTAGGTGTTTTTCTCGTACTGACGAATACCGTCGGCACTGACTTTCAGTTCGCGCTGGTACCACTGGTCGACGGTAATATGCGGAACACCGCGCGCTTTCCAGTCTTCCAGCCCAATCGGATTGACCATCACCAACTGTTCCACCTGCTGCGGCCACATTAGCGCGTAGCGCGTCGCCAGCATGCCGCCGGTCGAATGCCCGATAACCGTCACGCGATCGACACCCAGGGATGCGAGCAGCGCATGGGTATTGTCCGCCAGCTGCTGGAAGGTGTACTGATACCGCTCCGGCTTGGTGGATTTACAGAAACCGATCTGGTCGGGTGCCACCACGCGATAACCCCTGGCCGAGAGCGCGCGGATCGTGCCGTCCCAGGTTCCAGCGCAGAAGTTTTTGCCGTGCATCAATACCACGGTGCGACCGTTGGGTTTTTCCGGCTTAACGTCCAGATAAGCCATATCCAGAGACTGGTTTTGCGAGGTAAAGGTAAAGTGTTTTACCGGCCAGCCGTAATCGAAACCTTCCAGCTTTTCGCCGTAGGAAGGGGTATCCGCGGCCATTGCGGGTGACGCCAGCGCCATCAGCAGCGCAAGGCAGGATAATCGTCGGGTTAACATGCAGGCTCTCCGTTCTAAGGCTGCACAAAAGGCGGCAGCAAAAATACTGTAGAGCATACAGGGGAGGGAGAGTGTAAAGCGGGGTAAAGGCAGGACGTACAAAACAAAAAAGCCCGGCAAAACGCACCGGGCAAAGAAGTCACCTGCACACTCAGGCTGTTTTCAATTTCTGCACTCGCCTTTCGCGACGAATTTTACGTTCTTCCAGCACCGCAACCATCGCCATCAGGACGATACAGCCAATGGCTGCCGCATCCAGCGCCGCAAAGGTGCCTGCCCAGCCGGTGAGGCCGAAAATTGGCGTACCGTCGGCAATCATCCCCAGCCCCAGCTTGGCGAAGCTGTCGCCGATCAGGTAAGCGAAGGTGCCTTTAATCCCATCGGCTGCGCCGATCGCTTTTTTCGGTACAAACCCGACCGCCGCCACGCCAATCAGCAGCTGTGGACCAAATACCAGGAAGCCGAGCGCAAACAGGGACGCCAGGTAAACGTACTGGTTGCTGGCATGCTGATAGACGCCGAGCGTGGCGATAATCAGCGCCAGCGCGACGCAGGCCACCAGCGCGCGGCGGCCATTGGCGAGATCCGAGAGCCAGCCCCACAGCAGCGTACCGACCAGCGCGCCCACTTCAAACAGGGTGAAGCCCTGAATCGCGACTTCTTTAGAAAGCTTCAGCTCCTGGAAGGCATACACCGTCGACCACTGGTCGATGCCGATACGCACCACGTACAGGAAGATGTTTGAGAAGCACAGCAGCCAGATCACTTTGTTTTTCAGCACGTACTCAACAAAGATCTGCCATTTGGTCATCTCGTTTTCTTCGGTCTCTTTGTCCTCTTCGCTGATCTCCTCGCCGAACAACTCTTCGGCTTTGCCGAGGCCGTAAGATTCCGGGGAATCGCTGCCGAAGCGCAGGCCGATAAAGCCGACAATCAAGGCGATAATCGACGGGAAGATAAACATGCCGATCACGTGGCCGTCGAACAGATAGTTCGCGCCGAACAGCGCCACGCCTGCCGCGCCCGCACCGCCGAGGTTATGCGAGATGTTCCACATGCCGAGGTACGAACCACGCTTGCGGCGCGGGGTCCATTTGGTGATGGTGGAGTAGCTGCACGATCCGCCGGTACTCTGGAAGAAACCACTCAGGGCATAGAAAGCGATCATCAGGAACAGGCTCACGGAGCCTGCGCCCATGCTGGCGCTGAAGCCGAGCATACAGATGGCGGAGAGAATCAGCATAAACGGCAGGAACTGCTTGGTATTTTTACCGTCCGCATAGTAGGAAACCACCGTTTTCCCCACCCCGTAGGTGATGGAGAATCCCAGGCCAATCATCCCCAGCTGCGTCATGCTCAGCCCGTAGGTCGAGATCATGTCGTTCTGCGCGATGTTAAAGTTTTTGCGGATCAGGTACATGGTCAGGTAGCCGATGAAGACCACCAGATACGACTGCATGAACGGTTTGAACCACATTTTGCGCCGCACGTCGAGCGGCAGATCCAGGGTCGGCTTGCGCACCTGATTGAGGAAGGCCAGCATGGTTTGCTCCTGAGCTGATTTTTACCTGCGAATGGCAGGCATTGTAAAAATCAGCCGGGAGAGATGCCTGAGACAGCGTCCAGGTAAAACCGGGAAAATTTCTTAGTTTTGTGCCACTCGGCAGTAAAAGGTGAAGTGTGTCACGCTTCGCGCGGGGCCTGCGCGTGCAGGAAGGGCAGCAGCAGCAGGGCAGAGATCCCCGCCGCGATGGCGATGACCGCGAAGAAACCGCTCCAGTGCCAGGTGTCGATCACCCGCGCCAGGGGCCAGCCGGAGAGCGATGCGCCAAGATAGGCAAACAGCCCGACAAACCCCGTCGCCGCACCCGCCGCCTCTTTGTGCGAGCACTCCGCCGCGGCCATGCCGATCAGCATCTGCGGGCCAAACACGAAGAAGCCGATGGTGAAGAAGCATGCCGCCTGCATCACGTAGCTGGCGAACGGCATCAGCCACAGCGAGCCGACGGAGAGCAATATCCCGGCGGCGAAGATCAGGTTCATCGGGCCTCGGTTGCCGTTAAACAGCTTGTCCGAGCCCCAGCCTGCCACCAGCGCGCCGATAAATCCGCCCAGCTCGAACATCGTGACCGCCGAGTTGGCGGTGACCAGATCCACCCCGAGCGTCTCCGACATGTACAGATTGCCCCAGTCGTTGATCGCCGCACGTACCACGTAAACCAGCACGTAACAGAGCGAGAGTAGCCAGATGTAGGGATTTTTCAGCACGTATTTGGTCAGGATCTCTTTGCGGGTCAGCCCCGCCCCTTCCTGCTGTTGGGCAATCTCCATCTCGTCGTGCCGCCAGTCGCCCACCGCAGGCAGTCCAACGGTTTGCGGCCTGTCGCGCAGGCGCCAGCAGAGGAACAGCCCGGCAACAATCGCCAGGCCCCCGGCAATCATCATCCCTGCGCGCCAGCCGTAGTGCAGCGCCGCCGCACCGACCACCATCGGGATCAGCGCCCCGCCGACGTTATGCGCGGTGTTCCAGATTGCCCACCAGCCGCCGCGCTCGTTGCGCGAGTACCAGGCGGTGAGCAGGCGGGCACAAACCGGCGCTCCCCAGCCCTGGAAAAAAGCGTTCAGTGCCCACAGCAGGGCAAAGGCCCACAGCGAGGTGGAGAAGCCGAACAGGATATTTACCACGCCGGTGGCAATCAGCCCGACGCCCATAAAGTAGCGCGCGTTGGAGCGGTCGCTGACGATGCCGGAGAAGAACTTCGACAGGCCGTAGGTGATGTAAAACAGCGTCGCCAGCAGGCCGATATCGGTACGCGTCATCACGCCGCTGGCGAGGATTTCCGGCGCGGCGGCGTTAAAGCTTTTGCGGGTAAAGTAAAACAGCGCATAGCCAAGCCAGATGGTCATCAGGATATGGCGACGCCAGTAGCGGTAGCGCGCGTCAATTTCCACTTTGTCGCCTAGCGGTGAGGCGTTGGCAGGCATTTTAAACATGGTGGTTCCTTAGCGGCAGGCTGACGCTAACGCGCGTCCCGTGGGTACAGGAGATAGCCAGCGTGCCACCCAGCGCCTTCACGCGCTCGCGCATGCCCGCCAGGCCAAAACCCTGCTGGCCGGATCCCGGCGGCAGGCCGCAGCCGTCGTCTTCAATCACCAGCGTCAGGCGATCGTTCTGCTGGCCGCCCTGAATGGTGACCGCGCTGGCATTGGCGTGTTTGACGATATTATTCAACCCTTCCTGACAGACGCGGAACAGCGTCACGCGCTGGCCTTCACTCAGCGCAGATTCATTAATTCGCCAGTCGAGATGGCTGACAATGCCGCGGCTTTCCAGCTCCATCTCGCGCATCAGGGAGCGTATCGCCTGCTCAAGTGACAGGTCGTCAAGCTGGCGCGGACGCAGCCGTCCCAGCAAGCGGCGAACGGCGTCATAAACCCCCAGCGAAAGCTGTTCGATATGCGCTCCGCCCTGCTTCACACCGGCATTTTCCGCCGCCAGACGCTGGACAATGCCCGCCTGGGTGCGGATGGCGGTGATGGTCTGGCCGATGTCATCATGCAGCTCACGGGCGACCTCCTGCCGCACGCTCTCTTCCGTCTCCAGCAGACGCTCCGCCAGACGGCGATTACGCGCCAGCTCGTTTTGCAGAGACTGGTTCAGCTCGCGCAGACGCTGGATCCCCGCCCCCAGCAGCAGCCCGGTCAGGCTTTGAGCCAGCAGGGAAAGCAGCAGGTCCACCGGATGGTCGTGCCAGGTCTGGCTGGCAATGAGCGCGATGGCGTTCATCAGCGTGGCAATTAAGGCGCCCTGCCAGCCGTAGTGCCAGGCGAGGGCGATGATCGGCAGCGCCAGACAAAACGGTGTGAAGCGTGAAAGCTCTGCGGGCAGGCCGAGCTGTAGCCACAGGCTCACCACAAACAGCAGCAGATACCAGATGAGATGCCGGGCGCGCCAGTTGACGGGCTGGGAGACCAGCGCAGGCCCCAGCGGCTGCCAGACGGTGCTGGTGAGGTAGTGCCAGAAAACCAGACAGGTCGGCGCAAGGGTCAGCCCGCCGGTGAGGGTCAGCAGCAGGGCGTTGAGCATCTCCTTGTCGCCAGCCCACGGCAGCGTTTGCAGCAGCGCGGCGGCAATCAGCGCCGCCCCCTGACGCAGCAGCGTGCGCCAGTCACGCTGGTGACGATAACGGGAAATGAGCGCAACCGGGATAAGCGTGAGCAGGCTTCCGGTCATCAATAATGGCAGCTGCGTGAGCGCAACTTCCTGCGCCAGCCAGACCAGCATCAGCCACTCTGCGCCCAGCAAAACGGGCCAGTAGCCGCGGGGACATTGCAGCATCAACCCCAGACGCAGGCCGAAGGGGAACAGCAATACCGCCAGCTCGGGCCGCTCCACCAGATGCAGGCTGATGCTCCACAGGCAGAACCATGCGGCAGAAAAGATAAAAAAGCTGGCGACGACGGCGATCAGCCGCGAAAACAGCGGGTTCATTGCCAGCTATCAAACATGCGGCGCGCCAGCTCGACATCGTTGCTGACGTTGAGTTTTTCCATCAGATTGGCGCGGTGAACGTGGACGGTTTTTGGCGACAGGTCCAGCTCGGCCGCAATCTCTTTCACCGACATTCCCTGTGCGAGTTTCTCTGCAACCTGACGTTCGCGTTTAGTGAGCGGATCCTGACGTCCGGCCGCCAGCTTGATGGCGATATCCGGTGTTAAATAGCAGCCGCCGGTGGAGACGGTACGCACGGCGGCGATCAGCTCGTCCGGGCTACAGCGTTTTGAGAGGAACCCGCGTGCGCCCGCGTTGAGCGCCTGCTCGACCAGCGCCGGGCTGTCGTGGACCGAGAGCATGATCGTCGCCATCCCTTTCGGCAGCTGGCTTAACAGCTCCAGACCGGAGAGATCCGGCATTGAGATATCGCAGATACAGACCTGCACTCCGCGCCCCGGCAGGCCCGCCAGCGCCTCACGACCCGAGCCAAACTCGGCCACGACCTGAAAATCGGGTTCGAGGTTGAGAAGCTGGGCAAAGCCGGAGCGGACGATAAGGTGGTCGTCGATAAGCGCGATGGTGGTCATGTTTGATCCTGCGGTCTGAAAACGCCGGATGGCGCTGCGCTTATCCGGCCTACAAGAGCGAAAGACGCTTACCTTAAGCGATCTACTCGAAAAACACCGCAATTTTGTTAAACATGGTGGGATCGGACTGGTTGCGCGCCACTTTGGTGACATCTTCCAGCTTGTCGATCTGCGCCATCATCTGCTCCAGACGCTGGTCATCGTTGACCAGTAGCCAGATGCGGCTGTGCTCGCTGCCCTGAATCGGCAGACAGAGAATGCCTTCCACGTTAAACGCCCGGCGGGCAAACAGCCCGCAGACGTGGGTCATGACGCCAGGATGGTTGCGGACGGTGAGTTCCAGAATGACGTTATCATGTTGTTTCTGCATGGCTTATTCTCCCACCATCTCAGTATTTGCCGCACCCGGCGGCACCATCGGATACACTTTTTGTTCAGGGTCGATACGCACGTGGATCAGCGCCGGGCCGGGACGCGAAATCGCCGCCTGCAGCGCCGCGTGGGCATCCTCTTCGGCGTTCAGATCGCAGGTGTGAAGGCCAAAACCGGCAGCAATCTGCATAAAGTTAATCATTCCCGGATAGGTCGCGGCAAATACGCCCTGCTTGTAGAACAGGCTCTGCTGCTGGTGTACCAGCCCCAGCGCCTCGTTGTTCATCAGAATGATTTTGACGTCTAACTGGTTTTCGGCCGCGGTCGCCATTTCCTGAATGTTCATCATCAGGCTGCCGTCACCGGAGAAGCAGATGACTTTGCGGTCCGGATTCGCCAGCGCCGCGCCCACGGCAGCAGGCAGGCCAAAGCCCATGGTGCCGAGGCCACCGGAGGTCAGCCACTGGCGCGGACGGTTCAGCGGGTAGGCCTGGGCGGTCCACATCTGATGCTGGCCCACGTCGGTGGTAATAATCGCGCTGTCGTCCACGCAGGCGGCCACAGCGTTGATAAGACCATAGTGGCTCAGCGGATCGCCCTCGGTCGGGATGGCGCCCGGGAACTCTTTTTGCAAATCGGCGACCAGCTGACGCCAGTCGGCACGGTCGGCTGCGTCCGTCTGCGGGATCAGCTGCGCCAGCACTTCAGCCACGTCGCCCTGAATGGCCACGTGCGGCTGCTTAATTTTACCCAGCTCGGCGCGGTCGATGTCCACATGGATGATTTTGGCGTTCGGGCAGAACTGCTCGGTTTTGCCAATCGCCCGGTCATCAAAACGCGCGCCCATTACAATCAGCAAATCCGCTTCTTGCAGGATGTAGTTGGTGCTGCGCGCGCCGTGCATGCCCAGCATGCCAAGAGAGAGCGGGTGCGCTTTAGGCAGCATGCCGAGCGCCATCAGGGTCATGGTGGTGGGCAGGCTGGCTTTTTCAGCGAACTGGCGGATTTCATTCGCGGCGTTAACCGCCCCACCGCCCAGATAGAGCACCGGGCGTTTGGCGGCATTAATCATCGCCGCGGCGTCACGCACGCTCTCAGCACTGAATTCCGGCGCGGGGGCACGGTCGCCCGGCTCTGGCAGCACGTCAATCTCGATCTCTGCGGTCTGGACATCCTTAGGAATGTCTATCCACACCGGGCCCGGGCGGCCAGACTGCGCAATGCGAAACGCATCGCTGATAACCTGAGGAAGCTCGCTGATATCGCGAACTAAATAGTTATGTTTGGTGATGGGGATAGAGATGCCGTAGGTATCCACTTCCTGGAACGCATCGGTACCAATCATCGAAGACGGCACCTGGCCGGTAATGCAGATCAGCGGAATGGAGTCGAGGCGCGCGTCGGCGATGGCCGTTACCAGGTTGGTTGCCCCCGGCCCGCTACACGCCATACAAACCGCCGGTTTCCCCTGGGTACGCGCCATGCCCTGCGCGATAAAGCCCGCGCCCTGCTCGTGGCGAGCCAGCACGTGGCGGATTTTTGTGCTTTGGCTTAACGCATCGTACAGCGGCAGCACCGTGCCGCCCGGGATGCCCGCAACCGTGGTGATGCCCTGTCGTTCCAGCAAATGAACGATCAGCTGCGCGCCCGTAAAACGCGTCTTAGTAGATGTTGTGCCCGAACTTGCCATGCTCCAGTCCTTTTCTTCTGAGCCAGCCTTCCGGGGAGGGTCCTAAACGAAAAACCCCGCCCGGTTTGCGCCGGCGGGGTTTTGGATTCGTGTGTTGATCCAGTCCCTACGGCGCATTGCCGACGACCACCACCACACGCACGACGACCACTGCGGCTGGTTGCGCAGTTTTTAGTAGGGTCGAGGTGAACAGAGATGGAGTCATTAGGAACCTGTGTTTGGAATCATTGATTGAATTTATACAAACACAGGTTTTCTGGCGTGACAATGGAAATATTTTCATCTGCGCAAAAATGCGTCAGGGATCACGTTTCGTTTGTTGGGTGATGAAAACAGTAGTCGGACGTGAGTATTTCATTCAATGAACAGCGCAGGCGATACCCCAAAGCGAGCAGCCAGTTTTTTTATATGGTTCAACGTCAGCTGACGTTGACCGTTCAACACCCTTGAAACCATTGATTTACTGCCAATTTCATCCTGAAAATCCGAAATAGTCAGTTTGTATTGATCCATAAGGGTTCTTAAAACGGCAATGCCCACTGGGACAGATTCCATCTCCTGGCGTAAGGCGACAATTTCGGGTCGATTGGCTTCGTAACGACGAATTCTTGCACATACGATATCCAGCAAAGGGCTGCCAGGTTCGTTCATCAGTAAATACTCAACCAGCTCAAGTGCGTCCTGGTAATCTTTCTCGTTTGGATGTTCACCCAATAAAGGAACCGCCGCGACAAGGGCATGCGTTGCTTTCATTGCATCAGCTACGATCATCATTTCTTCCCCTTAGTGCGATGTTTCTCCGTAAAACGGTCATATTCCTTATGAGTAAAAACATGGCGCACATAAAACTTTTGGCTTTCAAAGAATATGAGAGCCACTACTCTGAGGTTGTTGTTAGCAATATCAATAACATAATGCTTATCGAGATACTTCAAATTATCTAGCGTTGGAAAGATTTTTCTTAGCGCAACAGGCGTCGTGCAATGGCTCTTTTCGATGGTTCGCCCCAGAAAAAGAAGCTCCTCTCTGTGTTGCGGAAACTGGATCACCGCATCCAAAATTGCCTTCATTGAGATTAAATGCATACTGCATACCTGCCGCGTCCGTTGCCATTATGGCAACAATATCACGGATTGCCAATTAGTCAACGGAAGGCCTGCTTAGGACGGACCCAGAAAACAAAAAACCCCGCCGGAGCGAGGTTTTTATCAGGGTTTTGCGGTTGGTCGCCGCAGAACACACTGTGTTACGTCAACGCAAAAAGTATACGCGATCGAGGACGAACGCGCAATTCCGGCACGGATTTTGACGTTTTTGAGTATGGATCGCCTTTCGATTTTTGTCCAAAAAATACTGTTCATACATACAGTATTTATCTATACTGAGGGTGTTCGCAGTGAGCGAGGGGGCCGCAGTTCTACCGGCGCAATGAAGTCCTGGCTGAAACGGGTGGTGCCGTCAGTGCCTTAACCCCTGAAGTGAGCACACTGTGTTACGTCAATCCAGGTGCTGGCAACAGGCGGCGGAAAGGTACGCCAGCATCGTGCTCCTTTTTACCAAAAGGAGACGCGTATGGGCATCGTGGATATGGTGATACTTATCCTCAAACTCATTGTTGCAGTATTGCAACTGCTTGATGCTGTCCTGAAATACGTTCGGTAAGTCAGGTTCAAGTCGCACCTGAGAGGGGCGGGCAACCGCCCCTCTTTAATAACGAGGGAATGCTATGTCGCGTCTGTTAATTGAGCCTGTTACGCCTGATGAACCGGGCTATATCGCCCTGAAGGCGGAAAGTATCGCATTGAATTTCAACATGCTGCGCAGGCTGGAAGAAAACTGGCTGCGGGGTGAAAACCGCTTTAACGCGCCGGGCGAAAAGCTGCTGGGGGCGTTTCTTAACGGCAAGCTGGTAGGCGTATGCGGTCTCAACCGCGATCCCTTCAGCCAGCAACCGCGCGCCGGGCGCATTCGCCATCTCTATGTTAGCGAGAAGTGTCGCGGGTTGGGCATCGGCAAACAGCTTTTAACCGTGGTGATGGCCGATGCCAGCATCTGGTTTGATTTCCTGAATACCCACGCGCCGGATACCGCGTATGGGTTCTACCGCCGGGCGGGTTTCACGCTGGTCTCGGATGAGCCGCGGGTGACGCACCGCCTGTTTTGTGCGGTGTAACCGGCTGGCAGCATCAGGACGTGAATGTTACAGTTGAGTGACAATTCACCACCCGATACGCCATGACCATCACCGTATTCTGCATTTTGCTGTTTGCCGCGCTGCTGCATGCCAGCTGGAACGCTATCGTTAAGGCCGGAACGGACAAGCTCTATTCTGCGATAAGCGTCAGCGGCTCCGCTACGCTTATTGCGCTGGTGTTGCTCCCCTTCTCTCCACAGCCTTCTGCTGCAAGCTGGCCGTTTTTAATCGTCTCCTGCGCCTTACAGGTGGTGTACACCGTGCTGGTGGCGAAGACCTATCAGGTCTCGGATATGAGCCAGACCTACCCGCTGATGCGCGGCACCGCCCCACTGCTGGTGGCGCTGATCAGCGTCCTGGCACTTGGCGATCGTCTCTCCTGGCTAGCCTGGTCCGGCATCGGAGTGATCTGCCTGTCGATTCTGGCGATGGCGATGAACGGGCGCATGCAGTCCCGAAAAGGGATCTGGCTGGCGCTACTGAACGCCTGTTTTATCGCCGGATATACGCTGGTGGACGGCACCGGGGTGCGGCTCTCGGACACTGCGCTGGGCTACACGCTGTGGACCTTCTTTATGAACGGTTTTTGCCTGCTGAGCTGGGCGATGGTGGTGCGTCGGCATGAAGCCTTTGGCTACCTGCGTCTGCACTGGAAAAAGGGGCTGCTCGGCGGCGTCGGTACCATGGGCTCGTATGGCCTGGCACTGTGGGCGATGACGCAGGCACCGCTGGCCGTAGTCGCGGCGCTGCGTGAAACCTCGATTCTTTTCGGGGCGCTGATTGCCTTTGTGCTTTTAAAAGAGAAGGTTGCGGGCCTGCGCATCGCTGCGGCGCTGGGTATTGCTGGCGGCGCTATTCTCCTGCGCCTCGCATAAATCACTGGCAACATTAGTTGCCGTTTTTGTTTACAAATCCTGCCTTTTTACGTTCTTCCATTCACCATCACAATGATTAAATTGTCATCTCACTGTGGTAGATTCCTCGCGCATTTGTGGGAATGCGCAGTCACTTATTCTTAATTTTTCTCTTTTGGCAAAAGTATTCAGCGACATGAAAAAACAAAGGAACGTTAACTTATTGTTGATGCTGGTGTTACTGGTGGCCGTCGGTCAGATGGCGCAAACCATCTACATTCCGGCGATCGCCGACATGGCAAAGGAATTAAACGTCCGCGAGGGCGCGGTACAAAGCGTAATGGCCGCCTACCTGCTAACCTACGGCGTTTCACAACTCTTCTATGGCCCGCTGTCCGACCGCGTCGGGCGTCGCCCGGTGATCCTGGTCGGCATGAGCATATTCATGGTGGCGACGGTGATTGCCATCAGCACCCATAGCCTGACCGTATTGATTGCCGCCAGCGCCCTGCAAGGCGTCGGAACCGGCGTCGGCGGGGTGATGGCGCGAACCTTACCGCGCGATATGTACCAGGGCACCCAGCTCCGCCATGCCAACAGCCTGTTGAATATGGGGATTCTGGTCAGCCCGCTGCTGGCACCGCTGATTGGCGGCCTGCTGGACACAATGTGGTCCTGGCGCGCCTGTTACGCCTTCCTGCTGGCGCTCTGCGTGATAGTGACCTTCAGCATGGCACGGTGGATGCCGGAAACGCGCCCGCAGGACGCGCCGCGCACGAAGCTTATCGCCAGCTACAAAACGCTGTTCGGCAACGGTGCGTTTACCTGTTACCTGCTGATGCTGATCGGCGGCCTGGCAGGCATAGCGGTGTTCGAAGCCTGCTCCGGCGTGCTGCTGGGCGCTGGGCTTGGCCTGAGCAGCATGGTGGTGAGTATTCTGTTTATTCTGCCTATCCCGGCGGCGTTCTTCGGCGCCTGGTTTGCCGGACGTCAGAACAAGCGTTTCTCCACCCTGATGTGGCAGGCAGTGATTAGCTGTCTGCTGGCGGGACTGATGATGTGGATCCCGGGGCTGTTTGGCGTGATGACCGTCTGGACGCTGCTGATCCCGGCGGCGCTGTTCTTCTTCGGCGCGGGGATGCTGTTCCCTCTCGCCACCAGCGGCGCGATGGAGCCGTTCCCGTTCCTCGCGGGCACGGCGGGCGCGCTGGTGGGCGGTTTGCAAAACATCGGCTCCGGCGCGCTGGCCTGGCTCTCGGCCATGATGCCGCAGACCGGGCAGGCTAGTTTGGGTTTGCTGATGACGCTGATGGGGCTGCTGATTTTACTGTGCTGGCTGCCGCTGGCGTCGCGTGTCCCGCATCACGAGCAGCCGGTTTAACCGCATGATGGCCCGGCTTTTCGCCGGGCTTTTCACAGACGGGAGCAATCATCGCCTGTAATAACGGCTCTGGCGCAGGTCGCCAGGCGCCCTCTTCCCCGTCGTAAAACTGGAAATCCGCGTTAAGCGCATACGGAATTTTCGCCTTTTGCAGCTCGCAGGCCATAAAGGTGGCGAAGGCCATTTGCGAAGCGGTTGGCGTGAGGTGGTTTGACTCCCCCACGCCCCAGCCTCCGACCCAGCTGACGTGCCCGGTTTTTTGCTGCCAGCGCAGCGCGGTATTGATGCGATTATGGATAGCCGCTTTCTCTGCCGCCGTGCCGGACGTCCACGGGTATTTACCGTTATTTTTCAGCGGCCCCCACGGGAAAATATGCCACTCCGCCAGCAGGAAGTTCTGGCTGTGCGCAGGCAGCTTCAGGCTGGTTAAATCCTCCGGCGCGGCGCGCAGGCGCGGTGCGATGAAAATCATGCGCTGCGGGTCAATGTCATGGATCGCTTTTATGGTTTTTTCATACACGCGATTTAACGACGCGAGGTTGTGGTTGAGCTTGTCGGCGGGCTCGTAAATCAGGTCAAAACCCAACTGCGGGTAGCTCTGGCCGAAATAGTGGGCGACGGCAATCCACCAGTTGATTGTCTCTTTCTCATTATCGGCTTTCGGGTCGTTTTTATATTCATCTGCCTGATAAGCAATAATCGGGATGACACCATACTGCTCGCAGGCTTCCACCAGCTTGCGCAGATGGATGAGCCGCGCTTCCGTCGGCTCATCGGCGACGCGGATGCGCACATGGCTAATGCCTTTTGCACGAAAATCGCGTACCACCAGCGGGTCAAATTCACGTATACCGCGCTCGGTACGCGCCCAGTCTACATCCATCCCCACACCCAGCTGCTGAGCATAGCGGGCAGCCGTCATCGCCGGCTCAGCGGCAATCGCCCAGCCGGAAGAGATCAGTAACGCAGAGGCAATAAAAGGCTTTAACACGGTTTACCCTGGATAAATCGAAAGCATTACCTGTATTTAGCACGCTTTTTCACATTTGGTGTAGCGTCAAAGCGTAATAATTCTTCACCTTGCCCGTTCTCTCAGCCAGCTAATAAAGGCGTCAATTTTCGGCCACTGGCGGCCCGGAAGCGTTGAGATATAGTAATGCTGATGGCATTTGAGGGTCTTTTCACCAAACGGTGCAATCAACTCTCCCTTCTCGAGCCGTTTCTGCACCAGCCGCTTTCTGCCCATCGCCACCCCTACATCATTGATGGCCGCAATAATCGCTAAATCAGAACGATCAAAACCAATCCCCGACGATGACGGCATATTTACCGCAAAATGCTGCGCCCAGCTTTGCCATTCATCCGTACCGGAATCATTGCTCCAGGCCTGACGGTCATGCAGCAACGTACAGTGGCTGAGGTTATGGGGGTTTTTAACCAGTTGAAGTTCGCGGGCGTACGCGGGCGAACAAACGGGCAAAATCTCCTCATCCATCAGGAAGTGATGGGAAAGGTGGATTGCCGGCGTATCGTCGAAATAGAGCGCCAGATCGATGCCCGTTCGCTGCATATTGACGTAATCATTTCCGGTCAGGACGGTGAGTGAAATCGACGGATAGCGGCGGGTAAAATCTCCCAGCATGGGAACCAGCCAGCACTGCGCAATCGATGGCCGGGAGTACACCGTTAGCGTACCGGAGAGCGCCTGGTTTTTGATGTCCAGGATCTCCTGATTCAGGGTATCGAGGGAGGATTTAAGGGTCCAGTAAACGCGCTTCCCCTCCTGCGTCAGCTCAACCTTACGGTGCGAGCGCACGAACAGCTGAATACCCAGCTCCTCTTCCAGCAGATTGATGCGATGGCTCACCGCGCTGGGACTGAGCGAGAGCTCCTCCGCGGCCAGCGCGAAGGACTCATGCCGGGCGGCCACTTCAAAGGTGTACATTTTCGACAGCTGCCAGCCGTTTAACAGCCGGTTTCTGGCTTCATTCGCATCGGTCATCACAATTCTCACGCGTGGTTTCTGCGCTCAGCATACCGTTTAAGGGTGAATTTATGTGAACCTAATGCAAGTTAAGTGCGTTTTTTAGAGCGTAGTCACTCAGTTGATCCAATCTGGCTCACCTGAATGCCAATTTATATCGTTTGTCAGCCCCCGCCGTTTTTTCGTCCAATACCCACAGATGACATAAGGGTGAGGTGAGATATGGGATCTCAGGTCTGGGTTGTGGCAACGCTGCTGGTCAGCATTGTGTTAATTGTTTTAACCATCGTTAAGCTGAAGTTTCACCCGTTCCTCGCGCTGCTGCTGGCGAGCTTTTTCGTCGGTGCGATGATGGGAATGAGCCCACTGGATATGGTGAACGCCATTGAGAGCGGGATTGGCGGTACGCTGGGCTTCCTGGCGGCGGTGATTGGTCTGGGCACCATTCTCGGCAAAATGATGGAAGTCTCCGGCGCGGCAGAGCGCATCGGGATCACGCTGCAGCGCTGCCGCTGGCTGTCAGCAGACGTGATTATGGTGCTGGTGGGCCTGATCTGCGGCATTACGTTGTTCGTGGAAGTGGGCGTGGTACTGCTGATCCCGCTGGCGTTTTCCATCGCCAAAAAGACCAACACGTCGCTGCTCAAGCTGGCCATTCCGCTCTGTACCGCGCTGATGGCGGTGCACTGCGTGGTGCCTCCGCATCCAGCCGCGCTGTTTGTGACCAATAAGTTAGGCGCGGATGTCGGAACGGTAATTGTTTATGGTTTGATGGTAGGACTGGTGGCGTCTCTGGTCGGTGGCCCGCTGTTCCTGAAACTGCTCGGCAATCGTCTGCCGTTTAAACCGGTTCCGGCAGAATTTTCAGACCTCAAGGTGCGGGAAGAACACACCCTCCCGTCGCTGGGCGCCACGCTGTTTACGGTTCTGCTGCCAATTGGCCTCATGCTGGTGAAGACCATTGCCGAGCTGAATATGGCAAAAGAAGGTTCGCTGTATACGCTCCTCGAATTTATCGGCAACCCGATCACCGCGATGTTTATCGCCGTGTTTGTCGCCTACTACCTGCTGGGGATCCGCCAGCATATGAGCATGGGGGCGATGCTGACGCACACCGAGCACGGTTTTGGCTCTATCGCCAATATTTTGCTGATTATCGGCGCGGGCGGCGCGTTCAACGCCATCCTCAAAACCAGCGGACTGGCGGACTCACTGGCGCATATTCTCTCGAACCTGCACATGCATCCTATCCTGCTCGCCTGGCTGGTGGCGCTGGTGCTGCATGCCGCCGTAGGCTCCGCCACGGTCGCAATGATGGGCGCCACGGCGATAGTCGCGCCGATGCTGCCGCTCTATCCGGACGTGAGTCCGGAGATCATCACCATTGCTATCGGTTCCGGCGCCATTGGCTGCACGATCGTCACCGATTCTCTCTTCTGGCTGGTGAAGCAATACTGCGGCGCAACCCTGAATGAGACCTTCAAATACTATACGACGGCGACGTTTATCGCCTCGGTGCTTGCACTTGGCGGCACATTCCTGCTTTCTTTCATTATCTGAGCGCGAAGAGACGTACTATGGAAAACGCAACTATCACTACTTTAACCGCACAGTTTCCTCTGGTTGAGGATCTGATTGCCCTGAAAGAAACCACCTGGCTTAACCCACGTACCACCACGCTGGCGGAAGGATTGCCTTACGTCGGGCTGTCCAAAGCCGACGTGGACGACGCGCACGCGCGCCTTAACCGCTTCGCGCCGTATCTGGCGAAAGCCTTTCCGGAAACGGCCGTCACGAAGGGGATTATTGAATCCGAACTGGTCGCCATTCCGGCCATGCAGGCGCGACTGGGGAAAGAATATGACAAGACCATTCCCGGCACCCTGCTGCTGAAAAAAGACAGTCATCTTCCGATTTCCGGCTCGATTAAAGCACGCGGCGGCATCTACGAGGTGTTGACCCACGCGGAGAAACTGGCGCTGGACGCCGGCTTGCTGAGCATCGAAGACGACTACAGCGTTCTGCTGGAGCCGCGCTTTAAGGACTTCTTCAGCCAGTACAGCATTGCGGTGGGCTCAACCGGCAACCTGGGGATGTCCATCGGCATTATGAGCGCATGCATCGGCTTTAAGGTGACGGTGCACATGTCCGCCGATGCCCGCGAGTGGAAGAAAGCGAAGCTCCGTAGCCATGGCGTCATCGTCGTGGAGTATGAGCAGGATTACGGCGTGGCGGTGGAACAGGGGCGCAAAGCGGCAGAAAGCGATCCGAACTGCTTCTTCATTGATGATGAAAACTCCCGCACCTTGTTCCTGGGCTATGCGGTGGCAGGCGAGCGGCTGAAGGCACAGTTTGCCGAACAGGGCCGCGTGGTGGATGCGGCGCATCCCCTGTATGTCTACCTGCCCTGCGGTGTCGGCGGCGGCCCTGGCGGCGTGGCGTTTGGCCTGAAGCTGGCCTTCGGTGATAACGTCCACTGCTTCTTTGCGGAACCCACGCACTCGCCGTGCATGCTGCTCGGCGTTTACACCGGCCTGCACGACGAGATTGCGGTGCAGGACCTGGGTATCGACAACGTGACGGCGGCAGACGGCCTGGCGGTCGGGCGCGCGTCCGGCTTCGTGGGCCGCGCGATGGAGCGCCTGCTGGACGGGTTCTACACGCTTTCCGATCAAAGCATGTATGACATGCTCGGCTGGCTGGCGCAGGAGGAAGACATTCGTCTGGAACCGTCCGCGCTGGCGGGCATGGCCGGGCCGCTGCGTGTGCATTCAGATGCCAACGTCACCCACCTGGTATGGGCAACCGGGGGCGGCATGGTGCCGGAAGACGAGATGGCGAAGTATTTAGCAAAAAGCCGTTAATCGTAGGCCCGGTAAGGCGTAGCCGCCACCGGGCTTATAAGCTCACCATTTGCTGAATATGAGTAACGGCAAAGAGTAAAGACAGAGACAGCACAGCGAGCGCGATCAGGAACTTATCCCGCACCGCTTTCGGCTGCACAAAATCATCCTGCGCCACGTCCATCAGGTTACGGCTGCGGGTATAGCGCCACAAAATGAAGGCTACCAGCGCCAGCACAACAATTGAGATCCAGAATGGCACCCCGGTCCGGTGCCAGTTGTGCTTGATCGCCAGAGCAATCAGCGCGCCATACCCCAGCAACGTGCGCAGCCATGCGAGCGACGTCCGCTCCGGCTGCAGGCCAGGGTCCGCTTCGCGTCGCGCTTTGCGGCTATCCGCCATAGAACACCAGCACCATCACCACGCCTGCCACCGTCAGCAGGATCGCGCTGATGATGAGTAACCCGCGCGTATAGGGTAAATCCTGCTTCAGACGCATCGCCTTCTCATTGCGCAACCAGCGCAGATAGCCGTAAATCGCCAGCACGCCTGCGAACAGGCACAGAAGCAGCGCCAGTACTTCGCGGATCAGCGGCGTGGCGAAATCAGGTGCGAGCTGATCGAGGCCGACACCTGCAGCCAGAAAGCCCAGCGCCGTGCGGATCCACGCTAAGAACGTGCGTTCATTAGCCAGAGAGAAGCGATAATCCGGCGCTTCACCGAGGCGGGAAATTTTCATGGAGGTTCCTTGTCGAGCTACGGGCAGGCTTCAGCATAGCGTAAATCGACCAGGACAAGGAGACCGGCATCGGGGGATGCCGGTCAGGAAGGTTAGTGCAGTTCCGGCCAGTACTCTTTGTTGGCTTCGATCAGGTCATCCAGAATCGCTTTCGCGACTGACGCGCTCGGCACGGTTTTCGACAGGGTAATCGCCTGCCAGAGTTTCTGATACGAACGCTGCTCCCAGGCATCCACCACCAGTTTTTCCACCGCCACCTGCTGGCTCATCAGCCCTTTCTGGAAGTGTGGAATATCGCCAACCGTGAGCGGCTCCGGTCCGTTATGGCCCACCAGACACGGAATTTCCACCATCGCATCGGCATCAAAGTTATGAATGGCACCGTTGTTTGGCACAATCAGCAACATGCGTTCCTGGGTGTTAAAGGCAATCGCGGTCGCCAGATCAACGATGTACGACGCATGTTCGTCGATTTCCAGCTCCCCGGCGGCGGAATTACCCGCTTCGATGATCGCCCGACAGGAGCTGAACACATGTTTCTCGCGGTGATCCATGACTTCATTGGCGCGGGTCCGTTCCGGGTTAGAGTGCGCAACAACGTAGTCCGGGAACAGATAGTATTTCAGATAGGTGTTCGGCATGGTGTCCGGATCCAGCGCCTGCACATCTTTTGCTTTGGCAAAGGTATCGTTCCAGCTTGCTTCGGTATGCGCATCTTCAGAAGGCGGAACATAGCCGTATTTCGCCACGTATTCGCGCAGTTTCGGCATTAAATCGTTACCGTTGAGATCTTCAATCGAGGTCCACCAGCCGAAGTGGTTCAGACCGTAGTAGCGCACGCGCATCTCTTTGCGGTCTTTCAGGCCAACGATCTGCGCCATGCGTCCTTCGATGCCAATCGGCATATCGCAGATGTTGAGGATTTTGGCATTCGGACGCAGGCGGCGCGTGGCTTCCGCGACAATCGCCGCCGGGTTGGAGTAGTTCAGCATCCACGCATTCGGGGAGTACTGCTCCATGTAATCTACCAGCTCCAGCACGCCGCCGATCGAGCGCATGCCGTAGGAAATCCCACCTGGCCCGCAGGTTTCCTGGCCCAGCACGCCGTGGCGCAGCGGGATTTTCTCATCTTTTTCACGCATCGGGTATTTGCCGACGCGGATATGCGCCATCACGAAATCCACATCGGTAAACGCCGCTTTAGGATCGGTGGTGTAGCTAAACTCAATCTCCGGCGCCTGCTCTCTAAGGATGATTTTGCACGCTTCGGCGATGGTCTCCTGACGTGCGCTGTCGTTATCATAAAACTTCAGGGCGCGCAGCGGGAAACGATCACGGTTGGCTAACAGCATCAGGACGATACCAGGCGTAAAGGTGCTGCCGCCGCCTGCAATGACAACTGAGAATTTTTTCATGATATAGCCTCTGTCAGGGTGGTTTGTTCATTCGTTAAAGGGGTTTTCATCAGCGATTCCAGCTGGTCACGCACCTGAGGAACGTGCAGACCGACAATCACCTGAATGCCGTTGCCGCGTCGCACCACACCGTGTGCGCCCAGGGCTTTGAAGACATCGTCGCTTTGTGTTTTCGCCATATCCACCAGCGCGATACGCAAGCGGGTGGCACAGTTGTTGATGCTTTCGATATTGGCCGCACCGCCGAGCGCCTGCAGGAATCCGGCGGCCTGTCCGACCTGCTGGCTGGCCGCCGCCGGGGCAGTGGTTTGCCCGCGTGCCGCCTTATAGTCGGCCTTGCTGTACAGTTTGATTTCGCTCTCTTCCCGGCCCGGCGTTTTGAGGTTCAGACGCACAATCAGCGTTTTGAAAACCACGAAGTAGAGGCCGGTAAAGCAGACGCCGATGCCGATTTGCGTGAAGACCGTTGAGGCGTGGTTATGGAACATCGGGATCCAGTTTTGCGGCAGGAACTGGTCCAGCAGGCCGCCGCCCATGTTGCCGACCACCCCAAAGGTGTACATCACCGTTGCCATGGTGGCCGCCAGCACGGCGTGAACGGCAAACAGCAGCGGCGAGATAAACAGGAAGGTGAATTCGAGTGGTTCAGTAATGCCCACCAGCACGGCAGTGAGCGTGGCCGGGACCAGCAGCCCCGCCACCTTGACGCGGTTTTCCGCTGAGGCGGTGTACCAGATCGCCAGCGCAATCCCGACCGAGCCAAACACTTTTGAATTGCCGTGGAGCGCGAACCCGCCTTCGGGGAAGAGGGTTTTCAGCGGCAGGGTACTCTGGCTGAATTCCTGCAGATGCTGCGCCCAGTAGACCTGAATACCGCCTTCCACCGCCGCCGGGCCGAAGATGAACGGGCCATAGACGAAGTGGTGCAGTCCGGTTGGGATCAGAATGCGTTCCAGGAAGGTGTACACCCACACGCCCAGCGCACCGGCAGAGCGCAGGAACGCCTGTAGGGACTCAATGCCCATCTGCACTTTCGGCCAGCCCAGCAATGTCAGCCAGGCGCAGGGGATCATGACGAAAAACGCGAGGATAACGACAAACGAACTGCCCTGGAAAATCCCCAGGAAAACCGGCAGCGGCTTGTCGAAATAGCGGTTGTGGATAGCGGTCACGATGCCAGAAATCACAATGGCACCGATGATGCTGGTATCGAGCGTTTTGATCCCGGCAATCATCGCCAGCCCGCTTCCCGCCGTGGGTTCGGCGGAGAAATCGACGCCGAAGAAGTGACCCCATGTCATCCCCATCGCGTTGATGAAGTAGTTCCAGGTCAGGAAGCTAATCAGCACCGCCAGACAGGCGCGGCCCTGCGCCTGCTTTGCCAGGCCAATCGGTAAACCGACGGCGAAAATCAGCGGCATATTGCGAAATACCGCCCAGCCGCCCTCTTCAATAATGTGAACGATCTGCGCGAAAAGATTATCAGGGGCCGTTAAGGCTTCGCCGACAAACAACGGGTTGCGAAGCATAATGGCGATTCCCACCACGGTCCCGGCAAACGGAAACAGCAACACCGGGGTAAACATGGCACCGCCAAAACGTTGTATTTGACTGAGCATTTTTAAATCCTCACGTAACAACCTGTAGGGGGTAGAGGCCGTTATGGTTTTTTGCTGGCCTGAGGTGAGCATAAGAACTTACTGATACGCGAACATGGCGTGCCGTTGCGATTCGTGATCGCATTCATGGTTTTATTTTGACCAGTGAGGTCTACTTTTCGTTGTAAATATGGACATGTGAAGACGTAACCGACGCCATAATGCGGGCAGAGAGGTCTACTGGTGATCTACAAATCTATTGCCGACAGATTGCGGCTGCGGCTGAATTCGTCGGACTACAACATCGGCAGCCCGCTACCGGGTGAGAAAGCGCTGGCGCAGGAGTTCGGCGTGGCGCGCATGACCATCCGCAAGGCGCTGGATCTGCTGGTGAGCTGGGGGCTGGTTGAGCGACGGCACGGCAGCGGCACGTTTGTCTCGCGTAAGGACGTTCACCACGAAACCACGAATCTGACCGGGCTGGTGGAGGTGCTGCGTCAGCAGGGAAAAGAGGTGCAGAGTAAAGTGTTGCAGTTTGAAGTGATGCCTGCGCCGCCCGCCATCGCCAGCCAGCTGCGGATTCAGGTCGATGAGCGGATCTACTTTTCCCGGCGGGTACGCTACGTGGACGGGAAGCCGCTGATGCTGGAGGACAGCTTTATGCCGGTGAAGCTGTTTCGCAACCTCTCGCTGGCGCATCTGGAAGGGTCAAAGTTTGATTACATCGAGAAAGAGTGCGGGATCACCATCAGCGGCAACTATGAGAGCCTGACGCCGGTGCTGGCAGATAAACAGCTGGCCGGTTACCTGAACCTGCCGGAACAGACGCCGCTGCTGCGAATCACGTCACTTTCCTACAGCGACAGCGGCGAGTTCCTCAATTATTCCGTGATGTTCCGTAATACCAGTGATTACCAGGTGGACTACCATCTGCGGCGCATCCACCCGGAAGTGCTGCTAGCTCATCCCCCAGAACAGCACCGCGAGTAGCTGCGGCGTGATGATGCGCAGGAACATTACCAGCGGGTAGACGGTGGCATAGGAGAGTGCCGCTGCACCGCTGGTGGCATGCAGGTTATTGGCAAACGCGAGCGCAGGGGGATCGGTCATGGAGCCCGCCAGCATGCCGCACAGCGTCAGGTAGTTCATTTTGGCGAACATCCGCGCCAGAATGCCTACCGTCAGCAGCGGGATTGCCGTGATAAATATGCCGTAACCGACCCAGCTCATCCCTTCGCCCTTGATCAGGGTATCGACAAAATCCCCGCCGGATTTCAGCCCGACCACTGCCAGAAACAGCACGATGCCCAGCTCGCGCAGCGCCAGGTTGGCACTCGGCGGCATAAACCAGTAGAGCTTACCAATACAGCCGATGCGCCCGAGGATCAGCGCCATAATCAGCGGCCCGCCTGCCAGGCCCAGCTTAAGCGCCACCGGGAAGCCCGGCACGTACAGTGGAATGGAGCCCAGCAGCACGCCCAGGCCGATGCCGATAAACACCGGCAGCATCTGTACCTGCTGCAGTTTTTGCTGGGCGTTACCCACCATATCCGCCACCGCGTCAATTGACGACGGGCGGCCGACCAGGTTGAGGATATCCCCGAACTGCAGGCTGGCTTCCGGGCTGGCGACCAGTTCAACACCCGCGCGATTCAGACGGGAGATAACCACGTCATAGCGTTCTTTTACCTGCAGATCGCGTATTTTTTTGCCGAGAACATGCTCATTGGTCACCACAACGCGTTCCACCCGCATATCGGTGCCGCGCGTGGAGAGCGAGGTGTCCACTTCCTGACCAATGACCAGTCGCGCATTGTTTAAATCCCCGGGCTGGCCGACCAGATGTAGCAGATCGCCTTGCTGAATAACGGTGCCGGGCGCGGGCACCATCAGCATATCGTCACGCTTAAGGCGGGAGCAGATGATATTGGCGCTGTTCAGGATCGGCACGTCCTGAATCGCCATATTATTCAGGTTGGGATTATCGACGCGAATGTTGATGGTTTTGATGGGCATATGGCCGTTGGTCAGCGTGGTTTCGTGATCTTTGGCCTCTGATTCGACGTTAACGCGAAACAGTACGCGTACCAGCCACATGGAGAGCAGAATGCCACAGATGCCAAACGGATAGGCCATGGCGTAGCTCATCCCCATCTGGTCGACAATGCCGGGTTGAATCCCCAGATCGCGCAGGATTTGCTGGCCCGCACCGAGCGCCGGGGTGTTGGTGACCGCGCCGGAGAAAATGCCCAGAACCACAGGAAGGGGAATATCAAAGATTTTGTGCAGAATCGCGGTGACCAGCCCGCCCATGACCACAATGCCGAACGCAAAAAGATTGAGCCGTAGTCCGGAGACACGCAGGGAGGCAAAAAAGCCAGGGCCTACCTGAATCCCGATGGTATAAACGAACAGGATCAGGCCGAACTCCTGAACAAAGTGGAGCATTTCAGCGCTCAGAGCCAGCCCGAGCCGATCGGCAAAATGCCCGACAAAAATGCCGCCAAACAGCACGCCACCAATGCCAAACCCGACGCCGCGGATTTTGATATTGCCTATCCATAGTCCCACAACAGCGACCAGGGCCAACACGCTAACGGTTAACGCGATATCACTCATGATCCACTCCCTGCCCATAACCTTAGTTATATCAGGGATTCTCTCAGAGCCGTGGGGCGTTGTATGGGCGATGGCGCACAAAAAAGCCCTGCCGGGGCAGGGCCTTATGCGGTCTGTGAGCGGTGTCGGGTGGCGGCTACGCCTTACCCGACCTACAGGTTCGGCGGGCTTGTTAACTGTTCAACGCCGGCCGCTCGCTAATGGCGATACGCTGCGGCGCGATGGCTTCCGGCACGTTACGGGTCAGATCGATATGCAGTAGCCCGTTGGTAAAGGTCGCACCGGACACGTCCATATGGTCTGCCAGGGTAAAGCTCAGGCTAAACGGCTGATTAACCAGCCCCTGATGCAGCCACTGAGTCTCGGTCTCCTGTTTTTCCGGCGTCCCTTTCACGGTCAGACGGGTACCTTCAAGCTGGATCTCCAGATCCTCCTGGCGGAAACCGGCCAGCGCAAGGGTGATGCGATAGTGGTTATCGTCACTTTTTTCAATGTTATACGGCGGAAACGTCTGGTGCTCAGTCGTGCTTTGCAGGGCGTTAGCCAGTTTGTCAAAACCAATCCACTGACGCAGCAGAGGGGATAAATCATAGTTACGCATACTAAATCTCCTTCTAAGAAGCGAGTTCGGCACAGTTTAATTTTGTGCGCAGTTGTTCCTGCAAATCCTGATGGATTCGCATATGCTCCCGTTACGGCAAGCAAGTCTGTGTGGGCCGCGCTTGCGACCCCCGTGATTAGTTAATTTCGATACGGCGCGGTTTTTTCTCTTCCGGAATCACACGTTCCAGTTCGATAAACAGCAGGCCGTTAACCAGGTTCGCGCCCTTGACGTGAATGTTCTCGGCTAACTGGAACTTGCGTTCAAAGTTACGCTCGGCGATGCCCTGGTAGAGGTAGGTACGTTCTTTCTGCTCGGCCGTATGGGAACCTTTCACCACCAGCAGGTTGTCCTGCGCGGTGATCTCCAGTTCGTTTTCTGCAAAACCGGCAACGGCAATCGCGATGCGGTAGTGGTTTTCGTCAACCAGCTCGACATTGTATGGAGGGTAGCCATTGCTCTGGCTTTGGTTATTTTCTAAATGGTTAAACAGGCGGTCAAAACCAATTGCAGAACGGTATAGCGGAGAAAGATCGAAGTTACGCATAAATAAAACTCCTGAAATCAGCGAGAAATTATAGCCTTCCACCATGGACAGGCCTTTGTGCCCCCGAACGCCCATCAGGCGCGTTCGTTATCGGGTCACATTCTTAAAATGGGTCTGGAACCGGGCTTTTCAAGACTATTTATGTGAGATTTTTTTGCACTTTGCTGGTTGTCGCATAGACTCTGGGACAACAGCACAAAGGGTTAAATTGCGATGACTGCCACAGTGCGGGATTATCGAGCTATCCATTTCGGATAAGGCTCGCTATAACCCTGAGTTGCAGGTCTATGCAGTAACATTAACGATGACTGAGTGATGATGAAAAATGTTCTGATAAAGCTGACGACGTTCAGCGGGGTAGTTTTACTTTGCGGGTGTTCGAGCGTGATGTCTCACACCGGCGGTAAAGAAGGAACATATCCGGGGACGCGCGCCAGCGCGGCGATGATCTCCGATGACGATACCAACTGGGGCACCAAATCCCTGGTTATCCTGGATATGCCGTTTACGGCAGTAGCGGATACGCTTCTGCTGCCGTGGGATGTATTCCGTAAGGATGACTCCGTGCGTTCACGGGTAGAGAAAAGCGAGCAGGAAAACCTGGCGACCAACGCCGTCATTCCGCCCGCCGAGATGCCTCCGCGCTAGTTCTGTGCGGTTTCCGTTATCCAAAGCTGACGGAAACCGCCCGTCTCTTCCATCCATGCAATAACGCGCCCGTTCGGAGAAAACACGACGGCATCCGCAGAAGGTGGATTGCCGTGATCGGACGTCAAAAACGTCACCTCTCCGGTCTGTGCGTCGCAGCACGCAATCCGATTTTCGAGCACAAATCCCAGCATCTTCCCGGACGGGTGCCAGTTGAACGCAGACTGGATATCGCGCTCAGCGTGGGTGAGCTGGCGCGGCTCGCCGCCCTCAGGCGAGATCAGCCACAGCTGCACAACGCCGTTATCATCACGCATCAGAAACGCGATTTGTGTCGCCTGCGGGTTACTGCGCACCCAGTGGCGCGGCACGTTCACCAGACCCGGATAGCGGTTGTGGTGCGTGAAGGTTAACCGACGCTGCATCACGCCCGCTGGCGGCGCAGGCAGCATTTCTGGCGTTCCCTGCAGCGGCGCATCACCCGCACGTTTCCAGCCCTGTTCATCTACTGGCAGGTTAACAATGAACAGTTCAGGCACTTTTTCGCCCTGTGCTGAGAGGGTATCGCCGATAAACGCCAGCCTGTCGTTGCCCACCCAGCCCTCTTCGTAGGCGCGATTGATTTCGTCGCTGCCCGGTTGTGGGTTAGGCGTCGTGCGGCTGACCAGCACGCTCCAGAAGGTTCCCGGATATTCACGCGGATGGTTCCCCTGTGGATTCACCGGGCCGAAAGGCGCCGCCACGCCAACGTTGCGTAAATCGAGCTTCGGATCGCGCATATGCATGACATGGTCGTTATAGGTAAAGCTGACCAACTGCCCGTTCGGGCTGAAGACATGTACGTGGCTGCCACCGCGCAGCGCGCCTGGAGTATAGGGCGCGGTGATATCCATCGCATCCAGATTGCTTACCTGACCGTGATGCGCAATCACCCCCTGGCGATGATGAAAATCGTAGCGCCAGTCCGCATCCGGGTGTTTCGGACCGTGGATAAAGACGTATTCATCCTGTGCAGGATGAACGGTCACCACGCCAACGTGCGCGCCGTCCGTCGCGCGATAAATCACCTCGACCTCGCCCGTGCCTACATTAACTCGCTCGATGGTTTCACCGGTGAACGACGCGCCTGACGGACGCACGTCATAGACCAGCCACTGGCTGTCCGGCGTCCAGGTATTGATATTAGTAAGCTGGTGGTTGCGGGAAGCGAAGGTGATTTGTTTCATGAGGATACCCTGATGCGCAGTTATCGCATCAGGGTAAAACATCCGTGTGGATTAGCCTACTCGTTTCACATCACCTACCAGCAGTATGTAAGAAAGCGCGCCAATCAACGCCACGGCGGAGATGTAAACCAGCGCCGGGCCAAAACCGTAATCCTGGGCCAGATAACCGATGACCAGCGGCACGGTAATTCCACCCAGCCCGCCAACGAAGTTGAACACACCGCCGGTCAGACCGATCAGCCGCATCGGTGCCAGGGACGACACCAGCGACCAGGTAATCGATGCGAAACCATTACCAAAGAACGCCACTGCCATCAGGGTCATTATCCACACCGGATCGTTGGTATAGTTGGCACCCATGATGCAGGTGGAGATCAGCAATCCGCAGATAATCGGTGTTTTACGCGCTACCCCCAATGAGAACCCTTTTTTTACCAGCTTATCCGCCAGCCAGCCCGAGAGCAGGACACCGAAGAACGCGGCAAGGAACGGTACGGTGGTCATAAAGCCCGCCTTCAGCGCGGTGATCCCCTTCTCCTGCGTCAGGTAGTTTGGGAACCACGTCAGGAAGAACCACAGCGTGGACGTCACCGCAAATTGCCCCAGGTAAACCCCCACCAGCTTACGGTGGAAGACCAGCTTCCAGTCGGCTTTGGTCAGCGGCTGGCGCGCCTCTTTTTTCACGGGCGCATCACCATCCACCAGGCCGCCGCCGTCGCGGATATAGTCCAGCTCTGCTTTGCTGATGCTTTTGGTCAGGCGCGGCGGCTGATAGACCTTAATCCAGATAAACGACCAGATGATGCCGATCCCACCGGTAACAATAAACACCCAGTGCCAACTCAGCAGTTCCTGGATCCAGATTAACAATGGCGTCAGGAATGCCAGACCAACAAACTGCCCGGAGGTGTAAAAGCCCACCGCGGAGGCACGTTCGTGTTCCGGGAACCAGCTGGTCACCATGCGGTTATTGGTCGGGAACGCGGGTGCTTCAAATATCCCGGTGATGGCACGCAGACCGATCAGCGACATTAGTCCGGTCGCGAAGCCCTGGAACAAGGTCGCCACGGACCAGCCAAAAATAGCGATAAAATAAGTCAGACGTGAACCCACGCGGTCAAGGAACCAGCCGCCCGGGATCTGGCAAAGCGTATAGAGCCAGGCAAACGCCGAGAAGACATAACCCATTTCCGCTTTAGTGATACCAAACTCTTCCTGAATATGGGCCGATGCCACGGCAAGGTTGGCGCGGTCAACATAACAAATGACCACGGTAATAAAGATCATCAACAGCGTCAGGTAACGGCGACGCCCGGTTTTTGCAGCAGTAACTGGAATATCCATCGCAATCTGTCTCCAGATTTTGGGCATAGCGAAGCCGCTCACCATGCCCTGTAGTTTCAGAGGGTGTAATTATTTTTTTATTTAAAAACGTAGCCAGAATGCGCTAAATAATTCGTGCTGGGGGAAGGCGGCAAGTTTTCGCATCCCCGGGAGCATACAAAAGTATGTAACCGGGGTAAGAAAGCGCAGCCAACGCCTCACCAGCGCGAAGTATGACGCGCATTTACCACTCGGCGACGGAACCGTCTTCATGCCGCCATAACGGGTTACGCCAGTCCGGCGCATGTTTACTCAGCTCAATAACTTTGGCTTCGTCAATTTCAACACCCAGACCCGGTTTCGTTAACGGTTTAAAGAATCCGCCTTCCATGCTGAAGTCTTCTTTGTTTTTCACAAAATCGAGCAGTTCCGCGCCTTTGTTATAGTGAATCCCCATGCTTTGTTCCTGGAACACGGCATTGCGGGAGACAAAATCGACATGCAGGCAGGCCGCCAGCGCGATTGGTCCGAGCGGACAGTGCGGAGCCAGCGCCACGTCGTAGGCTTCTGCCATGCCGGCAATTTTGTAGCATTCGGTGATACCGCCCGCGTGGGAGAGATCCGGCTGCAGGATCGCAATGCCGCCCGCTTCGAGCACCCGTTTAAATTCAAAGCGTGAGAACATCCGTTCGCCCGCCGCGATAGGAATGTGCGTCTGTTCAGCCAGCTTCGGATAGTATTCGGCCTGCTCGGCCAGCACCGGCTCTTCGATAAACAGCGGGCGATATGGTTCCAGTTCTTTAATGAGCACCTTCGCCATCGGCGCGCTGACACGCCCATGAAAATCCAGACCGAACTCAATCTCGTTGCCGAAGGCTTCACGGATTTGCGCCACGGTATTTACCGCCCGGTCTACCGCGCGCGAGTTGTCGATGACGCCCATCTCTTCGCAGCCGTTGAGCTTGAAGGTGTCAAAACCGATGTTGCGCAGCTGTGTAATGCCGTCGATCACTTCCGAAGGGCGGTCGCCTCCGACCCAGCTATAGGCTTTGATTTTGTCGCGCACCAGGCCACCCATCAGTTGCCAGACCGGGGCGTTCAGCACTTTACCTTTGATATCCCATAGAGCCTGGTCGATACCGGCGATAGCGCTCATGAGAATCGGACCACCGCGGTAGAAACCCGCGCGATACATCACCTGCCAGAGGTCGTTAATGCGTGCCGGATCCTGCCCAATCAGATATTCCCCCAGCTCATGCACTGCAGCTTCAACGGTGCGGGCTCGCCCTTCAATCACCGGCTCGCCCCAGCCCACAACACCTTCGTCGGTTTCGATTTTCAAGAACATCCAGCGCGGGGGTAAACGGTACGTGGTGAGTTTGGTTATTTTCATTTCACTGCCTCTCGATACGCTTTCACAAATGCTGCCGCCTGCTGTGCGGTACGTTCAACGGGCTGTCCGGCGCGATAAAGATCGCTGCCCAGCCCCGCGCCCACACAGCCAGCGCTTATCCACTGGCCCAGGTTTTCTGGCGTAACGCCACCCACGGCAAAGACCGGCACGCTGGCGGGCAATACCGCCTTCAGCGCTTTGATGTAATCCGGACCAAAAGCCGAGGACGGGAAAATTTTCAGCGATTGCGCGCCCGCGTCGAGGGCAGTAAACGCTTCTGTGGCCGTCGCGCATCCCGGACAAACGGTCATGCCGTAACCCACCGCACGGCGGATCACCTCAGAATGGATGTTCGGGGTGACGATGAGCTTGCAGCCCATCTTTGCCAGCTGGTCCACCTGCTCCGGTTGTAAGACGGTCCCCGCGCCAATCAGCGCTTTATCACCAAACGCATCCACCACGGCCGGAATGCTCTTTTCCCATTGTGGGGAGTTGAGCGGAATCTCCACCGCGTCGAACCCGGCGTCTATAACTGCGCCGACGTGCGCTAACGCCTCATCGGGCGTGATACCGCGCAAAATCGCGATAAGGGGAAGGTCAGTTTGCCACTGCATGAGCGATGCTCCTTATTCCTGCCTGAAATGCCGTGTCGCCGGGTACCGTTGAAACGGTAAGCCCAACAGCGCGGAACGCCTGTTCGTAGCGTGACGTTAGCGATGCGCCTGCGACAATCGTGATGGCCTGCTCGTGCGCGATGAAGTCACGCATGCTGGCGACCTCAGCGCCAATCAGCAGGCCCGAGAGAAATTCACTGACCTGCTCGCGCGGGAGATCGCCCAGCACGTGCGAGGCGCGAACCTCAAAAAGTTGCGGCAAAACGACAGGACAGGCGATCCCACGCGCCAGACCAGCAGCAAACGCCTCTGGCGAGGATTTTTGCTCCGGCAAACCAGCCCCCACCAGCGAATGGTTGAGCAGCAAATGATGCAGCTCGCCGGTCATCACGGTGCGAAAGTCGTGGATTTGCTCAGCATCCGCCTGGACCCACTTGCAGTGCGTTCCGGGCATAACGTAGACAGAAGAAGGAGATAGCGTGCGCGCGCCAAGGAGCTGCGTCTCTTCGCCGCGCATCACGTTATGGTTATCGTCGCGAGAAACGCACAAACCGGGAATAATCCAGATATTGTCGCCTACGGACGTTAAACGATCGCCAATAGCAGAGAAATGGGCGGGAACAGGCAAATAAGGCGCGGTTTTCCAGCCTACGTTACTGCCTACCATACCCGCCATGACTACCGGCGTGGCGCTATCGCGCCAGTTTTGCGTCACTTCTGCTAACACCGCCTCAGGGGATTTACCGTTCAGGCGCGTTACGCCTGCTTCTGATTGCCTGCTCTCCAGGCACTGCTCGTCCTGGTACAGCCAGGCGCGCAGATTGGTCGAACCCCAGTCAATTGCGATGTAGCGAGATGTCATGTGATTTCCTTCAACCTTCGTGTCGAGCTGGCAATCATGGTAAGTGCCGCCTGCTCTGCCGCATCGCCATCCTGATGCCGTATCGCATCAAACAGCGCTTTATGTTCCTGGAGCGTTTTTGGCATGTTGGCCTCATCGCCCATCCAGGTACGTTCAAATACTGCTCGCTGTAGCGAGCTGATCGCCACGCTAAGCTGCTGTAATACCGGGTTATGTACCGACTGCAACACCGCTTCGTGATAGCGAATGTCAGCCTCATTGAACGCTTCCCGGTTCTGGTTATTGGCAATCATGTCGTTTAAAGCCGACTCGATTTGTGCCAGGTCGCCAGACGTTGCCCGTTCCGCTGCCCAACGTGCGATTGCCGGTTCCACCAGATTTCGGACTTCACTCATCGCGCCGATAAGCCGCGGGTCGTAATCGTTTTCCAGTACCCACTGCAATACGTCGGTATCGAGGTAGTTCCACTGGTTGCGCGGGGCAACAAACGCGCCGCGATACCGTTTCATTTCAATCAGACGCTTCGCCATCAGCGAGCGGAACACTTCCCGGATGATGTTGCGCGAAGTTTCAAATTCCTCACACAGTTCAGCCTCTGCTGGCAGTGGCGAACCGGGAACGTATTTCCCCCCGACAATCTGGGTGCCCAGCGTAATGACGATGCGATCGGTTTTATTGAGAGTCATGGAGAGTCCTTGTGCTCTTTGTGTACATGACTACTTTACCGCGACCGCCGAATTTCACCTCACTTTTGCAGTACAAACGTGAGGGCGTTCGTCTTTGCCATGGCTGTAATGTAGTACAATCATTCAATGTTGTACTACAATCAAGATCACAAAAAGAACAATTCAATAAATTCAGCGCAAAAAAAAGCCCCGGTTGATAACCGAGGCCGATGAATGCAAACAGGCGTTACTGCAGCACAAACTTCTCGATGGCGTACGCCACACCGTCTTCCAGATTGGATTTGGTGACGAAGTTAGCCACGTCTTTCACCGACGGGATCGCGTTATCCATCGCGACGCCCATCCCCGCAAATTCAATCATCGCGATGTCGTTTTCCTGGTCGCCCAGCGCCATGATTTCCTCAGGTTTAATACCCAGCGCGTCAGCCAGTGATTTTACGCCCGTGCCTTTATTGACGCGTTTATCGAGGATTTCGAGGAAGTACGGCGCACTTTTCAACACGGTGTACTTCTCTTTGACCTCTGCCGGAATACGCGCGATGGCTTTATCCAGGATCTCCGGCTCGTCGATCATCATCACTTTCAGGAACTGCGTCGCCGGGTCCATTTTCTCGGCTTCACAGAAGACCAGCGGAATGGTCGCAACGTAAGATTCATGTACCGTGTAGTAGCTGATATCGCGGTTGGCGGTGTAGAGCGTATTGCGATCGAGCGCGTGGAAGTGAGAGCCCACTTCACGGGAAAGTTTTTCCAGGAACAGATAGTCGTCGTAGCTCAGTGCCGTTTGCGCAACCGTGCTGCCATCTGCGGCTTTCTGCACCAGCGCGCCGTTATAGGTGATGCAGTAATCGCCCGGCTGGTTCATGTGCAGCTCTTTCAGGTAACTGTGCACGCCCGCATACGGACGCCCGGTGGTCAGTACCACATTCACGCCCTTCGCGCGTGCGGCAGCGATCGCGTTTTTAACGGCAGGAGAGATAGTGTGGTCTGGCAGCAGCAGCGTGCCATCCATGTCGATTGCAATGAGTTTGATAGCCATGAGTTCCCCGGGATAAATGAGTGCTGTCTCATGCTAACGCGATTAAGCACACAAAAATAGAGCTACATTGCGCAACAGAAGTGCCCCTTTTACCCGCATCCCGGGGAATAATGCCTTACTCGCGGGTCAGGACAATTTTGCCAAACGCACCGCGATCCAGGTGTTTAAGCGCCTGTTCGAGTTCATCAAAGCGGTAGCGATGCTCGATCACAGGTTTCAGTCCCGTCACATCCACAGCGCGGACGAAATCTTCCAGCGCCCGGCGGTGCCCGACGCCAATCCCCTGAATGACCGGAGATTTCAGCAACAGTTCGCCAGCGGACAGCGAAATCTCACTTCCGGCCAGCACGCCAATAACAGAAATACGCCCGTGAACGGCAACGGCGCGCAGGGAATGCTTCAGGTTCTCTCCCCCCACGGTTTCGATAATATGGTCGATGCCGCGATCCTGCGTGAGCGCCAGGGTATTTTCAGCCCAGTCACCTTTCAGCCGGTTGATGACCTGGCTGGCGCCCAGTTTTTTGGCCAGCGCCAGTTTTTCATCGCTCCCCGAGGTGACAAACACCTCTGCGCCGTGCGCTTTTGCGATCTGCAGGGCGAATATCGCCACGCCGCCCGTCCCCTGCACCAGTACCGATTGCCCGGCACGTAACTGACCGCGCTCCACCAGCGCGAACCAGGCGGTAAGCCCTGCGCAGGGCAGCGTGCTGGCTTCTGCATCGTCCAGAGTGTCCGGGGCGGCCACCAGCGCGTCTTCCTTCACAATCACATACTCGGCCAGCATTCCCTGGAAATAGCCGCCGGAGGTTTTATAGGGCAAATTGCGCGCGTCCGCCTGTGGCCTGCCGTCGATCCACTCCGGGAAGAAAGTGGAAATGACGCGAGCGCCGGGTTTGAAACGTGTTACGCCTTCGCCCGTGCTGTCCACCACGCCCGCCATGTCAGACGCAGGGGTAAACGGGAAGGTAAGCGGAATCGGCATCGTGCCTTCAATAACCATTTTATCGCGATAGTTAAGTGCAACGGCATTTACCCGTACGCGCACTTCACCCGGGCCAGGCGTTTGAACAGGTTCCTGAATGAGTCTGAGGTTCTCGCGCCCGAGGGCATTCATGGACCAGCGTTGCATTGTCTCTGTCATAATTTACTCCTGCCATCTATTAAGCTTCAGTTCTGACAGTCTACCGTTGACTTAATCTCTCCAGTGGCGATAAGTTTTCTCTTTATTGACGCCACAAAAGATACAATTCATGAGCGATACGCTGAAGGATATCCCTGTTTTTGTCGCCGCCGTGGAGGCGGGAAGTTTTGCTCAGGCCGCCATGCGTCTGCATTTGTCACGCTCGGCGGTAGGAAAAAGCATCGCTCGCCTTGAACAGCGTCTTGGCGTTCGTCTGTTTCAGCGCACCACCCGTAGCCTGAAGCTGACCGATAACGGCGCACTTTTTTATGAACGCTGCCTGCGCGCGCTGGAGGAGATTCGGGGCGCAGAATCGTTGCTTGAGTCCGGGAAACAGCAGATCCGTGGCCGCCTGCGCGTCGCCATGCCGGTTCTGTTTGGCCGTCAGTGCGTTGCCCCTTTGCTGATAGAACTGGCGCAGGAGCACCCCGGTCTTGAACTGGAAATGTCTTTCAGCGACCGCGTGGTGGATCTCGTGGAGGAAGGATTCGATATGGCGGTACGTAACGGCACGCTGCAGGACAGTAGCATGCTGGTCGCCAGAAGGCTGGGGGAGCACCGGATGGTGCTGTGCGCCGCGCCGGATTACCTGCTGGAGAGGGGCCAGCCACAAAGCGTTGCGGATTTAGCACACCATGCAGCCATTAACTATCTGCGCGCAGGCAGAGTTTTGCCCTGGGAGCTGATGGATAACGAAGGGACGTCGCACACCTTTACTCCCCGCTCCTCACTCAACATGGACGACTTGCAGGCTATCTGCGATGCGGCGCTGGCCGGACACGGCATTGCGTGGCTGCCCTGCTGGATGGCCAGCAGAGAAATTCATCAGGGAAAACTCATCCCGCTGTTAAAGCAGGCACCGGAAGTGCGCTTCGACGTTCATGCAGTCTGGCAAAAGACGCCACATCTGCCACTGAGAGTCAGAATTGCCGTCGATATGCTCGCCAGCCGTTTACCGTCAGTGCTGTCGCTGGATTTGTCTGCACCCATAAAAAAACCGCGCTAAATGCGCGGCCTCAGTAAAGCAATCTCACTACGATTAAATATCGATATTCGCCGCTTTCAGCGCGTTCTCTTCGATGAAGGCACGGCGTGGTTCAACCGCATCGCCCATCAACGTCGTGAACAGCTGGTCGGCTGCAATCGCATCTTTCACGGTGACGCGCAGCATACGACGGCTTTCTGGATCCATGGTGGTTTCCCACAGCTGATCCGGGTTCATTTCACCCAGACCTTTATAACGCTGAATAGAAAGACCGCGACGGGACTCTTTCACCAGCCAGTCCAGCGCCTGCTCGAAGCTGGCTACCGGCTGACGACGTTCGCCACGCTCGATAAACGCATCGTCTTCGATCAGACCGCGCAGCTTCTCGCCGAGGGTGCAGATACGACGATATTCCGGACCGGTCACGAATTCGTGCTCCAGCGGGTAGTCGGTGTCGACGCCGTGGGTGCGCACGCGAACAATCGGCTCGAACTGCTGGGCCGCGTTCTGCTGAACGTCAAATTTCCACTGGCTACCGTGTTGCTCTTTCTCGTTCAGCTCGCTCACCAGGGTGTTCACCCAGCGGGTAACTGCCTGTTCGTCGCTCAGTTCGGCTTCGGTCAGGGTTGGCTGATAGATCAGCTCCTTCAGCAGCGCTTTCGGATAACGACGCTCCATACGACCAATCATTTTCTGAGTGGCGTTGAACTCAGAAACCAGACGCTCCAGCGGCTCGCCGGCCAGTGCAGGTGCATGAGAGTTCGCGTGCAGGGTTGCACCGTCAAGCGCGATCGCGATTTGGTACTGATCCATCGCATCGTCATCTTTAATGTACTGTTCCTGCTTGCCTTTCTTCACTTTGTACAGCGGTGGCTGTGCAATGTAGACGTGGCCACGTTCAACGATTTCCGGCATCTGACGATAGAAGAAGGTCAACAGCAGCGTACGGATGTGCGAGCCGTCGACGTCCGCATCGGTCATGATGATGATGCTGTGATAACGCAGTTTGTCCGGGTTGTACTCGTCACGCCCAATGCCGCAGCCCAGCGCGGTGATAAGCGTCGCTACTTCCTGAGAAGAGAGCATTTTGTCGAAGCGCGCCTTCTCAACGTTGAGGATTTTACCCTTCAACGGCAGGATTGCCTGGTTCTTACGATTACGGCCCTGCTTCGCAGAACCGCCCGCGGAGTCCCCTTCCACAAGGTACAGTTCAGAGAGCGCCGGGTCGCGTTCCTGGCAGTCAGCCAGCTTGCCTGGCAGACCCGCTAAGTCCAGAGCGCCTTTACGACGGGTCATTTCACGGGCTTTACGCGCAGCTTCACGAGCACGTGCCGCGTCAATAATTTTGCCGACAACGATTTTCGCGTCAGACGGGTTTTCCAGCAGGTATTCGCTCAGCAGTTCGTTCATCTGCTGTTCAACCGCCGATTTCACCTCAGAAGAGACCAGCTTATCTTTGGTCTGTGATGAGAACTTCGGATCCGGCACTTTCACGGAGACAACGGCAATCAAACCTTCACGGGCATCGTCGCCGGTGGCGCTGACTTTCGCTTTTTTGCTGTAGCCTTCTTTGTCCATGTAGGCGTTCAGGGTACGGGTCATCGCCGCGCGGAAGCCCGCCAGGTGCGTACCGCCGTCACGCTGTGGAATGTTGTTGGTGAAGCAGTAGATGTTTTCCTGGAAACCATCGTTCCACTGCAACGCCACTTCAACGCCGATACCGTCTTTTTCTGTGGAGAAGTAGAAGATATTCGGGTGAATTGGCGTTTTATTCTTATTCAGATACTCAACGAACGCCTTGATCCCGCCTTCGTAGTGGAAGTGGTCTTCTTTGTTGTCACGCTTGTCGCGCAGACGAATCGACACACCGGAGTTCAGGAACGACAGTTCACGCAGGCGTTTCGCCAGGATGTCATACTCGAATTCGGTGACGTTGGTGAAGGTTTCGAGGCTCGGCCAGAAACGCACCATGGTACCGGTTTTGTCCGTGTCGCCAGTGACGGCCAGCGGTGCCTGCGGCACGCCGTGCGTATAAAGCTGACGGTGAATTTTGCCTTCACGCTGGATAACCAGCTCCAGCTTCTGCGACAGGGCGTTAACCACGGAGACGCCTACGCCGTGCAGGCCGCCGGAAACTTTATAGGAGTTATCGTCAAACTTACCGCCTGCGTGCAGAACGGTCATGATCACTTCCGCAGCAGAGACGCCCTCTTCCGGGTGAATACCGGTTGGGATGCCACGGCCATCATCAGTGACGGAGACGGAGTTATCCGCATGGATGGTGACCACGATGTCTTTACAGTGACCCGCGAGCGCTTCGTCGATAGCGTTATCTACCACCTCGAATACCATGTGGTGCAGACCGGTGCCGTCATCCGTGTCGCCGATATACATACCCGGGCGCTTACGCACCGCATCCAGCCCTTTCAGGACTTTGATACTGGAGGAGTCATAAGAATTCGACATCAACGTTTCTCGCTCATTTATACTTGGGTTAATCCGTTATTTTACCCTTTTCCACGGTAAACATCTTCGAATTTTCGTCCGACATGTCCATAACGTGTTCAGCGCTAATCGCGCTGACGAAAACCTGCGACTGCGTGGCTTTTAAGCGGCTGGCAAGCAGCCCGCGCCGCGCGTCGTCAAGTTCCGAGGCAAAATCATCTATCAGGTACAGGCAGCGTCGCCCGCTTTCGCGAGTGAGGAACTCTCCCTGCGCCAGGCGCAGTGCGCACATCAGGAGCTTGAGTTGCCCGCGCGACAATGTGTCTTCCACCGGCGCACCGTCGGCACGAATGCGGAAATCCGCCTTGTGCGGGCCGTGCGCGGTGTAGGTCAGCATGCGGTCGCGCTCGAAGTTTCTCTCTAACACCTCGGCATAATCCGTCTCTTTCTCCCAGCCGCGCTGGAAGGAGAAGGTGAGAGAGAACTCGGGTAAAAACTGTTTGCAGGTGTCGGCCATGTCTTCGGCGATACCTGCGCTGTATTCGGCACGCCAGCGGCTGATCTGTTCCGCGAGAGGGATAAGCTCCAAATCCCACGGGCGCAGCTGGGCGTAACGGGTGACCTGGCGCAACGCGGCGTTACGCTGCTTGAGCAGGCGCTTCAGGTTGCTCCAGGCGTTAAAGAAACCGGCTTCGTTGTGAAAGCATCCCCAGTCGAGGAATGCTCTTCTGTATTTGGGGCCGCCGTTGAGTAAAGTAAACCCCTCGGGCGTAATCAGCTGCATCGGCATGAGCAGCGCCAGCTCCGCCACCTTGTGGCCGTCGGTGCCGTCGATGCGTACCTTGCTGTCGCCCTGCTTGTCTTTGGTCAGGCCAATGGCGGTTTCTCGCTCCGCCCCCTGCAAACGCCCATGCAGAACAAAAGATTCCTGCTCGTGGCGAATGACGCGGCCAATCTGCAAACTGCGAAACGCCCGACCATGGCCGAGCGTATAGATGGCTTCCAGCACGCTGGTTTTGCCACTGCCGTTTGCGCCAACCAGGAAGTTAAAGCCAGGGGAGAGAGCGAGATCCGCGCTTTCGATGTTGCGAAAGTCGCGGATCAACAGACGGGTGAGCGACATTACAGTCTCATTGGCATGACAACATAAGCCGCGCTTTGGCTGGCAGCATCTTCAATCTGTACGCTCGATACGGAGTCGGTCAGCAGAATGCGCACGTTCTCGCATTTCAGCGCGTTCAGCACGTCCAGCACATAGCTGACGTTGAAACCGATTTCCATCTCGGTTCCGGCGTAGGTGACGTCCAGAATCTCTTCTGCCTCTTCCTGCTCCGGGTTATTGGCGGTGATTTTGATCTGGTTTTCACTCACGTACAGACGCACGCCGCGGAATTTCTCGTTAGAGAGAATGGCGGCACGGGCAAACGCCTGCTTGAGGCTATCGCAGCCCGCTTCCAGCGTTTTGTCCGGGTTCTTCGGCAATACGCGGCGATAATCCGGGAAACGGCCGTCAACCAGCTTCGAAGTGAAGACAAAATCGCCCACATGCGCGCGGATGTTATTGCTGCCGATCTGCACGCGCAGCGGCGTGTCGCCACCGTCGAGCATACGCATCAGCTCAATCACCCCTTTACGCGGCACGATCACCGAATGGTTTGGCAGCGAGTCGCCAATCGGCATAGAACAGACCGCCAGACGGTGGCCGTCGGTCGCTACGGTACGCAGCTCTTCGCCTTCGGTTTCGAACAGCATGCCGTTTAAGTAGTAACGAACGTCCTGATGCGCCATGGAGAACTGCGTGGCTTCAATCAAACGCTTCATCGTCGCCTGCGGCAGGGTGAATTCAACTTCACTCTGCCAGTCGTCCAGATTCGGGAAGTCTGCAGCAGGCAGCGTGGAGAGCGAAAAACGGCTGCGGCCAGAGCGCACCAGCATACGATCGCCTTCCAGCTGCACGGCAATTTCAGCGCCTTCCGGCAGCCCACGGCAGATATCAAAGAATTTACGTGCCGGAACCGTGGTCGCGCCCGCGTCGTGCGGCTGCGTCAGCGTAACGCGCGCGATCATTTCCATTTCCAGATCTGTACCGGTCAGCGACAGCGTACCGTCCGCGACCTGAAGCAGCAGGTTTCCGAGAATAGGCAGCGTTGGGCGGCCACCTAATGGGCCACTCACCTGTTGCAGCGGTTTTAATAAATGTTCACGTTCAACGGTAAATTTCATAGCGTCACGATGATAGTGTTCTGATTAAATTGGAGAAATCTTCTTTTATGTCGTGGCTTTCTTCGCGTAACTGCTCAATCTTGCGGCACGCATGCAGCACGGTCGTATGGTCACGGCCACCAAACGCATCGCCGATTTCCGGCAGACTGTGGTTGGTTAACTCCTTTGCCAGCGCCATCGCCATCTGACGCGGACGCGCCACCGAGCGGGAACGACGTTTAGACAGTAAATCTGCCACTTTGATCTTGTAGTACTCGGCCACCGTCTTTTGAATATTGTCGATAGTGACCAGTTTTTCCTGCAATGCCAGCAGATCACGCAGCGCTTCTCGCACAAAATCGATGGTGATCGCACGACCGGTAAAGTTGGCATTGGCGATCACGCGGTTCAGTGCTCCTTCCAGCTCACGCACATTGGAACGAAGACGCTTGGCAATAAAGAACGCCACTTCACCCGGCAGGCGAATGTCGTTCTCATCGGCTTTTTTCATCAGGATCGCGACGCGGGTTTCCAGCTCCGGCGGCTCGATCGCCACGGTCAGGCCCCAGCCGAAGCGGGATTTCAGACGATCTTCAACGCCGTTGATCTCTTTAGGATAACGATCCGAGGTCAGAATGATCTGCTGATTACCTTCCAGCAGGGCGTTGAAGGTGTGGAAAAATTCTTCCTGCGATCGTTCTTTATTGGCAAAGAACTGGATGTCATCGATCAGCAACGCATCAACGGAACGGTAGTAGCGTTTAAACTCTTCGATCGCATTGTTTTGCAGGGCTTTTACCATGTCCTGAACGAAGCGCTCGGAGTGCATATACACCACTTTCGCATTCGGCTTGCGGGCCATAATGCCGTTACCCACCGCGTGCAGCAGGTGCGTTTTACCCAGACCCGTGCCGCCATACAGGAACAGCGGGTTGTAGGCGCCACCGGGGTTATCAGCAACCTGACGAGCCGCCGCGCGCGCCAGCTGGTTCGACTTACCTTCAACGAAGTTATCGAACGTGTGCTTCACGTTAACGTTGGAACGGTAGGTTGGCTCTACCGGTGCAGGCACGTTATCCCAGCCCTGACGAGCAGGTGCAACGCGAGGGGCTGGCGCAGGAGCGGCCTGAGCTGGCGCTGCGACATTCACGGTTTCACGAACGGTTTGGGTGACGGGCCTGGTGCCCACTTCAAAACGCAGCTGCGGGACATCTGACCCGCAGAAATCGTTCAGCAGGCCGTTGATGTTATTAAGGTACTTGTCTCTTACCCAATCGAGCACAAAACGGTTTGGCGCATACAAAGCCAGCGTGTTATCGCTCAGCTCCGCCTGCAACGGGCGGATCCACATACTGAATTCTGTGGCTGGTAACTCATCCTGCAATCGGGCAAGACACTGCTGCCAAAGCGAAAGTGACACGGCGGACTCCACTCGAACAATAAAAGAAAACTATTGAATATTCATGATTGTTGGCGCACATCGACATGACCCTGTGCAAAGGGTGACGTGCGAATTGCTATCTGCAATTTAATCCTGACCAGGATCCTGGGATCCCGATCGGGACCGCGGATCATAGCCTAAACTGAGCCAGAGATCTTCTGTTTCTCACAGATTCTTCCCGATTTATCCACAGGAAGATCCGAAACCGGGTAAGTGTAAACGATCCTGGCGCGAGTGCCTCGCGATTTAGCCCGCATATTGGAAAATTTAATGAGCAACGACAATTTATTGCTTAAATGATCTAACGAAGATCCGGGACGATCCTTGCGCTTTGTTGCCGAGCCCGTATAATCCTCGACCCGGCGCGTGATGCTCATCTTCCTGCGTCGTCCGTTGCTCATTTTCCACGCGAAATCGTGCGGAAATACGCGGGAAATAAGGAAAGAGAATTGACTCCGGAGTGTACAATTATTACAATCCGGCCTCTTTAATCACCCACGCTGAGGCGTTAGTCGTTCGAAACTCGTTCGGGTATACGCAAAAGTCAGTGAATTTATTCAAGTTTAGGTAGAAATCGCCATGAAACGCACTTTTCAACCGTCTGTACTGAAGCGCAACCGTTCTCACGGCTTCCGTGCTCGTATGGCTACTAAAAATGGTCGTCAGGTTCTGGCACGTCGTCGTGCTAAAGGCCGCGCTCGTCTGACCGTTTCCAAGTAATAAAGCTAACCCCTGAGTGGTTAAGCTCGCATTTCCCAGGGAGTTACGTTTGTTAACTCCCACTCATTTCACTTTCGTCTTCCAGCAGCCACAACGGGCTGGCACGCCGCAAATCACCATCCTCGGCCGCCAAAATTCGCTGGGGCATCCCCGCATCGGTCTCACAGTCGCCAAGAAAAACGTTAAGCGCGCGCATGAACGCAATCGGATTAAACGTCTGACGCGTGAAAGCTTCCGTTTACGTCAGCACGAACTGCCTTCTATGGATTTCGTGGTGGTGGCTAAAAAGGGGGTTGCCGACCTCGATAACCGTGCTCTCTCGGAAGCGTTGGAAAAATTATGGCGCCGCCACTGTCGCCTGGCTCACGGGTCCTGATAGCCCTCATTCGGGTCTATCAACGCCTGATTAGTCCGCTACTCGGGCCGCACTGCCGTTTCACACCAACATGCTCAAGCTACGGAATTGAGGCATTGCGCAGGTTTGGAGTGATAAAAGGCAGTTGGTTGACGGTGAAACGCGTATTAAAATGCCACCCTTTACACCCCGGTGGAGACGACCCCGTCCCCCCAGGACCTTTTGATACCAGAGAACACTAACGATGGATTCGCAACGCAATCTTCTTATCATCGCTTTGTTGTTCGTGTCTTTCATGATCTGGCAGGCATGGGAGCAGGATAAAAATCCTCAACCCCAGCAGCAGACCACGCAGACTACGACCACCGCAGCGGGTAGCGCCGCCGACCAGGGCGTACCGGCCAGTGGCCAGGGGAAACAGATTACGGTTAAGACCGATGTGCTTGAGCTGACTATCAACACCCGTGGTGGTGATGTTGAGCAGGCGCTGCTGTTGACCTACCCGAAAGAGCTGAAGTCTACCGAACCGTTCCAGTTACTGGAAACCACGCCAGAGTTTATCTACCAGGCGCAGAGCGGCCTGACCGGTCGTGATGGCCCGGATAACCCGGCTAACGGTGCGCGTCCACTGTATAACGTCGAGAGCGACACCTTTGCGCTGGCTGATGGCCAGAACGAACTCGTTATCCCGATGACCTATACCGACGCGGCAGGCAACACGTTCACCAAAACCTTCACCCTGAAACGCGGTGAATATGCGGTAAACGTGGGCTACAGCGTACAGAACACCGGTGCGAAACCGCTGGAACTGTCTACCTTCGGTCAGCTGAAGCAGTCCATCAATCTGCCGTCTCACCGTGACACCGGAAGCAGCAACTTCGCGCTGCACACCTTCCGTGGCGCGGCATACTCCACGCCTGACGCGAAGTATGAGAAATACAAGTTCGACACCATTGCCGATAACGAAAACCTGAACGTCAGTGCTAAAGGCGGTTGGGTGGCAATGCTGCAGCAGTATTTCGCGACTGCATGGGTGCCAAATAACGACGGTACCAATAACTTCTACACCGCGAACCTGGGCAACGGTATTGCAGCCATCGGCTACAAATCTCAGCCAGTTCTGGTTCAGCCGGGTCAAACCGGTAAGCTGGCAAGCACCCTGTGGGTCGGCCCGGAAATCCAGGACAAAATGGCTGCTGTTGCGCCGCACCTGGATCTGACCGTCGATTATGGTTGGTTGTGGTTCATCTCTCAGCCGCTGTTTAAGCTGCTGAAGTTCATCCACAGCTTCCTGGGTAACTGGGGCTTCTCCATCATCGTTATCACCTTTATCGTTCGTGGCATCATGTACCCGCTGACCAAAGCGCAGTACACCTCCATGGCGAAGATGCGTATGCTGCAGCCGAAGATTCAGGCAATGCGTGAGCGTCTGGGCGATGACAAACAGCGTCAGAGCCAGGAAATGATGGCCCTGTATAAAGCAGAGAAAGTGAACCCGCTGGGTGGTTGCTTCCCGCTGCTGATTCAGATGCCAATCTTCCTTGCGCTGTACTACATGCTGATGGGTTCCGTTGAGCTGCGCCATGCGCCGTTCGCCCTGTGGATCCATGACCTGTCTGCACAGGACCCGTACTACATCCTGCCGATCCTGATGGGCGTGACGATGTTCTTCATCCAGAAGATGTCGCCGACCACCGTGACCGACCCGATGCAGCAGAAGATCATGACCTTTATGCCGGTCATCTTCACCGTGTTCTTCCTGTGGTTCCCGTCAGGTCTGGTGCTGTACTATATCGTCAGCAACCTGGTGACCATCATCCAGCAGCAGCTGATTTACCGTGGTCTGGAAAAACGTGGCCTGCATAGCCGCGAAAAGAAAAAGTCCTGATCCGATAAGTTAACGCTAAAATAAGGGCGGTCGATTGACCGCCTTTTTTATTTGTATTGAACGAGAGCAACCATGAGCCATAACGACACTATCGTCGCCCAGGCAACCCCACCGGGACGCGGTGGTGTAGGTATTCTGCGCATCTCCGGCCTGAAGGCGCGCGAGGTGGCCGAAGCGGTGCTGGGTAAACTGCCAAAACCGCGCTACGCGGATTACCTGCCATTTAAAGACAGCGACGGCACGCCGCTGGACCAGGGCATTGCGCTGTGGTTCCCCGGCCCGAACTCCTTTACCGGCGAAGACGTGCTTGAGCTGCAGGGCCACGGCGGCCCGGTGATCCTCGACCTGCTGTTAAAACGTATTCTGACCCTGCCGGGCCTGCGAATTGCGAAGCCGGGCGAGTTCTCCGAGCGTGCTTTTCTGAACGATAAGCTTGACCTGGCCCAGGCCGAGGCGATTGCCGACCTGATCGACGCCAGTTCTGAACAGGCGGCCCGCTCCGCCCTGAACTCGCTGCAGGGGGCATTTTCTGCCCGCGTGAATCACCTGGTGGAAGCACTTACTCACCTTCGGATCTACGTGGAAGCAGCTATCGACTTCCCTGACGAGGAGATCGACTTCCTCTCTGACGGAAAAATCGAAGCCCAGCTCAACCAGGTGATGAGCGACCTCGACGCGGTGCGCGCCGAGGCGCGTCAGGGCAGCCTGCTGCGCGAAGGGATGAAGGTGGTCATTGCCGGGCGCCCGAACGCCGGGAAATCGAGCCTGTTGAACGCCCTGGCGGGCCGTGAAGCGGCCATTGTGACCGACATTGCCGGTACCACCCGCGACGTGCTGCGCGAGCATATCCACATCGACGGGATGCCGCTGCACATTATCGATACCGCCGGTCTGCGCGATGCCAGCGATGAAGTTGAGCGTATCGGTATTGAACGCGCCTGGCAGGAGATCGAGCAGGCTGACCGCGTGCTGTTTATGGTGGACGGCACCACCACCGACGCCGTTGACCCGGCTGAGATCTGGCCAGATTTTATCGCCCGCCTGCCGGCTAAGCTGCCGATCACCGTAGTGCGCAACAAAGCAGACGTGACCGGTGAAACGCTGGGTATCAGCGATGTGAATGGTCACTCGCTCATTCGCCTGTCGGCGCGCACCGGTGAGGGCGTGGACGACCTGCGTAACCATCTCAAGCAGAGCATGGGCTTTGACACCAGCATGGAGGGCGGCTTCCTTGCGCGCCGTCGTCATCTGCAGGCGCTGGAAGAGGCGGCCCGTCATCTCGACCAGGGCAAAGCACAGCTGATCGGCGCCTGGGCGGGTGAACTGCTGGCGGAAGAGCTGCGCCTGGCGCAGCAAAATCTGAGTGAGATCACCGGGGAGTTTACCTCGGACGATCTGCTGGGAAGGATTTTCTCGAGCTTCTGTATTGGCAAATGACACTCGCTAATCCATGGTGATTTCCTCCCAGGAAATCACCATTGTCCAAATGGCAACTCGCCTAATCCCTCTTCTCCCCCTATTCTGCTTGCCTGCATCCATGGGGGGTTTATGGCTCGTTTTCTGTTTTGTAGTTTTGCGCTCGTTCTGCTTTATCCGTCTGGCATTGATATGTATCTGGTGGGATTACCGCACATCGCCCGCGATCTGGGTGCCAGCGAAGCGCAGCTGCATATTGCGTTTTCGGCCTACCTCGCGGGGATGGCGTCGTCGATGGTGTTTGCGGGAAAAATTGCGGATAAGGCAGGTCGTCAGCCTGTCGCGATTACCGGTGCGATTGTGTTCGCCCTGGCATCGATACTGTGTTCCGTCGCCCAGGAAAGCACCCTGTTCCTGACAGGACGTTTTATTCAGGGCATTGGAGCGGGTGGCTGCTATGTGGTGGCCTTTGCGATCCTGCGCGATACCTTAAGCGCCCAGCGTCGCGCGAAGGTGCTCTCCATGCTGAACGGCATAACCTGCATCATCCCGGTGCTGGCTCCCGTCGTAGGCTATCTGATCATGCTGAAACTCCCGTGGCAAAGCCTGTTCTGGACCATGGCAGCCATGGGGACGCTGGTGTTTATCCTGTCGATTGCCGTGCTGAAAGAGACCCACCCGGGTTCGCAGAATAGCGGTCATACCGCAAGCATTCACCCGGCCGAGAAGCTCATCAACCGCTTTTTCCTCAGTCGCCTGGCCGTCACTACGCTCAGCGTGGCGGTGATCCTGACCTATGTAAACGTTTCACCGGTTTTGCTGATGGAGACCATGGGCTTCGATCGCGGAGAATATTCAACGGTGATGGCCTTAACCGCCATGGTCAGTATGGCCGTCTCCTTCTCCACTCCTTTTGCACTCAATATTTTCAGCCAGCGCATGCTGATGCTGACCTCGCAGGTGCTGTTCCTCGCTGCAGGTCTGATCCTGGCGACGGCAAGCTCACACGCGGTGATGCTGGTGGGCATTACCCTCATTTGCGCCGGATTCTCGGTTGGGTTTGGCGTCGCGATGAGCCAGGCGCTCGGCCCGTTCTCGCTGCGGGCAGGCGTGGCAAGCTCGGTGCTGGGGATCGCGCAGGTCTGCGGTTCATCGCTGTGGATTTGGCTGGCGGCGGTCATCGGACTTAACGCGCTCAATATGCTGATCGGGATTCTGATTGGCTGTAGCATGGTCTGCATCACTTTACTTTTGGTTATCCAGCCTGCGGCAAACTATGAAGAAGCCCATCAGCAATCTCGATCTTAACCTTTTGCTTTGTCTGCAGCTTTTGCTGCAGGAGCGCAGCGTCACCAAAGCCGCAAAGCGGATGAACGTCACGCCGTCAGCGGTAAGTAAATCACTGGGCAAGCTGCGCGACTGGTTCGACGACCCGCTGTTTGTCAAAACGCCGTTAGGGCTACTGCCCACGCCGCTAACGGTCAGCCTGGAGCAGGACCTGGCGGACTGGATGCAAATCGGCAACCAGATCCTCGACAAATTCCATCATGATTCGCCGGGCGGGCTAACGTTCATGCTGGCTGCAGAAACGCCGTTGATGCTGATCCGCTTTAATGACCTGCTGGAACAGGTGAACCAGCGCTATCCTCAGGCAACGGTGAAGATGCGTCACTGGGATTACGATTCGCTGGACGCCATTACGCGCGGGGAAGTGGATGTGGGCTTCACCGGCCGCGAAACGCACCCGCGCTCACGGGAACTGCTGAAACTGATGCCGTGGTTTATCGACTACGAAATCCTGTTTAGCGACCGTCCGTGCGTCTATCTGCGCGAGGACCATCCGGCACTTCTGGAAGAGTGGGATCTGGAGAGCTTCCTGCGCTACCCCCATATCAGCATCTTCTGGGAACGCAGCGACACCTGGGCGCTTGATGAAGTTCTCAAGGAGATGGGACGTGAGCGCACCATCGCCATGAGCCAGCCGGGCTTCGAACAGGCGATGTTTATGGCGGCCCAGCCCGGTCATAACTATATCGCCACCGCTCCGCACTACTGCCATCACTATAATCACCTCCACCAGCGGAAGCTGATCGCGCTTCCCATTCCCATTGACGAAGCGCAGGCTGAAAAGCTGACCGTTCCCTTCACGCTGATCTGGCATAAACGTAACAGCCATAATCCGAAAATCCTCTGGCTACGGGAGACCATCAAGGCCTTATACGGTGCCAACAGTCCGATTTTTGCCTAAGAAAATGTAAAGTTCGGTCCTAAGGCTTCTCTTACGCCCATTTACTGATTAAAACAGGAGGCAAGTTGAGCGATAATCATGTAACCGTTTAACCGAATACGACCATTATCAAGGAGCGAAAAATGGCAACGCACTTTGCAAGAGGGATACTCACAGAAGGACGTCTCGTATCGGCCAGAATCTCCTCCGCCTGTCACAGTGAGGCGCTCAAACTCCCCGAACACCGCAGAACGCGTTTTTTAGCGTCCAGAGCGCTGCTCGCAGAACTGATGTTCATGCTGTATGGCACCAGCGAACTGCCTGAGATCATCACCCAACCCGAAGGCCGCCCGGTCTTTGCCGACCCGGATCTCCCCCGTTTTTCTATTGCCTACACGGGGAATATCATTGGTGTAGCGCTAACCACCGAGGGGGATTGCGGGCTGGATATGGAGCTTCAGCGTGCAACGCGAGGATTCCACGGTGCAAGCCCGCACGATGACTACCCGCTCTCAAGTAATGAAAAACTCTGGGTGCGCAACCAAACCGATCCCGTCGAGGCCAGAGCTCAGCTCATCACCCTGCGCCAGAGCATCCGCAAGCTCTGCGGTTGTGCCTCAGATGACGCCCGTCAGTTGCAGCTGTTGCCAGGCTCCGGACGCCTGCGTGCCGCTCAGGCAACGCTTGTAGAAGCGCTCAGCGATGCAGAAGATGTGTTGATATGGTCCGTTGCCGTCAGCCCCGCCATCGAACGGCTAAAGGTTTGGGCATTTGACAGTAAAGAGGGATGGCGTACTCTTCCGGATGTGCCCGAGCGGGCCAACGAACCCGCCGCACGTCTGATGCGATTAACCAGTTTACCGGCAGAAAAAGCATACATCCTTAGCTGATCCATTCAGGGTCATCATGATGAAACAGGAGTAATCATGTCTGATACGTTGAAAGTTGTTACGTTACTGGGAAGCCTGCGCAAAGGTTCATTTAACGGGATGGTTGCCCGCACGCTGCCACAGCTGGCACCGGCAGGTATGGAGATTAGCGCCCTGCCGTCTATTGGTGACATCCCGCTGTATGATGCAGATGTCCAGCAGGAAGAAGGGTTCCCGCAGAGCGTTGAGGCGCTGGCAGATCAGATCCGTCAGGCCGACGGTGTGGTCATTGTCACCCCGGAGTATAACTACTCGGTTCCGGGTGGCCTGAAGAATGCCATCGACTGGCTGTCCCGTTTACCTGAGCAGCCGCTGGCGGGTAAACCGGTACTCATCCAGACCAGTTCTATGGGTGCCATTGGTGGCGCACGCTGCCAGTACCACCTGCGCCAGATCCTGGTATTCCTGGATGCGATGGTGATGAACAAGCCGGAGTTTATGGGTGGCGTGATTCAGAACAAGGTCGACCCGCAGACGGGTGACGTGGTGGACCAGAGCACGCGTGACCATCTGTCTGGTCAGCTGACGGCGTTTGGGGATTATATTAAGCGAGTCAAAGCCTGATAAAAAAGCCCGGTGGCGCTAGCGCTTACCGGGCCTACACTCTTCAGTAGGTCAGGTAAGCGAAGCGCCACCTGACACCACAAACCGCACCTTAGTGCGCATCGATAAACACAATCTTCAGCACAAACAGCAGCGCAACAACAATCACGCACGGGCTGAGATCGCGGAAGCGGCCGGTACCGATCTTCATCACGCAGTACGAGATAAAGCCCAGCGCGATACCTTCGGTGATCGAGAAGCTGAATGGCATCATCACGGCGGTAATAAACGCCGGCACCGCTTCGGTTAAATCATCCCACTTCACGCGTGACAGGCTGGAGGTCATCAGCACCCCCACGTAAATCAGCGCGCCAGCTGCCGCATACGGAGGAACCATACCCGCCAGCGGAGAGAGGAAGATCACCAGCAGGAACAGAATACCCACCACCACTGCCGTCAGGCCGGTACGACCGCCCACGGACACGCCGGAAGAGGATTCAATGTAAGCGGTAACAGACGAGGTGCCGATGAAAGAGCCCGCGACGGAAGAGATGCTATCCACAAACAGCGCCTGCTTCATGCGTGGGAATTTCCCTTTCTCATCCGCCAGACCTGCTTTGTCCGTCACGCCAATCAGCGTACCGGAGGAGTCAAACAGGTTGACCAGCATGAAGGAGAAAATCACACCCGCCAGGCCCAGGTTCAGGGAACCCGCCAGGTCAACGTGACCAATCACGGTTGAAACGCTCGGTGGCGCAGAGACGATACCGTTATAGTGAACGTCGCCCAGCACCCAGCCCAGTAAGGTCGTGACCACGATGGACACCAGCACCGCCGCATGAATATTGCGGGAGGCCAGGATCGCAATGATGAAGAAGCCCAGCACGCCCAGCAGCACGTTATGCGAGGTCAGATGACCAATGCTCACCAGCGTTTCCGGGTTCGCAACGATCACACCGGCGTTTTTCAGCCCCATCATACCGATGAACAGACCAATACCGCTGGTAATACCCACGCGCAGGCTCACCGGAATGTTCGCGATCATCCAGTAACGTACGCGGAAAATGGTCAGCAGCAGCAGACCAATAGCGCCCCAGAAAATTGCGCCCATGCCTACCTGCCACGGCAGCCCCATCGCCTGAACCACCACGAACGCGAAGAAGGCGTTCAGACCCATAGCGGGAGCCAGCGCAACCGGCAGGTTAGCGAACACGCCCATCAGGATGCTGCCAAGCGCCGCAATCAGACAGGTAGTCACAAAGACGGCGCTGGTATCCATGCCAGCAACGCCCAGAATTTGAGGGTTCACAAAAACGATGTAGACCATCGTCAGGAAGGTGGTGAAACCGGCGATCACTTCGGTGCGTGCCGTTGTGCCGTGCTCGCGCAGTTTAAACACGCGCTCAAGCAGACCCTGACCAGATGTCTGGGTAGTGTGTTGTTGACTCATCATCAATTTCCGAACAAGGAGGGAAAATTCGTCGCTATCCTATACCAAAATGCGACAATAGTGGCAGTTACGTGATACTTTTTTCATTGATTTTGCTTATACGGCAACGATTGCGTCCCGGCGAACTGCCGTACGAAAACGTTAAACTTGTTAAAAGGGAAAGGCATGTCCGGAATTGAAGCGGTATTTTTTGACTGCGACGGTACGCTGGTCGACAGTGAGGTCATTTGTTCCCGCGCGTATGTCACCATGTTCCAGGAATTTGGCATTACGCTGGAGCTCGAAGAGGTGTTTAAGCGCTTTAAGGGCGTGAAGCTCTACGAGATTATCGACATCATTAACGAAGAACACGGTGTCTTTCTGGCAAAAGCGGATCTGGAGCCGGTCTATCGCGCCGAGGTTGCACGCCTGTTCGACTCAGAGCTGGAAGTCATATCAGGCGCAAACGCGCTGCTGGATGCGATGACGGTGCCGATCTGCGTGGTCTCTAACGGTCCGGTCAGCAAAATGCAACACTCGCTCGGCAAGCTTGAAATGTTGCACCATTTCCCGGAAAAACTGTTCAGCGGCTACGATATCCAGCGCTGGAAGCCCGACCCGGCGCTGATGTTCCATGCGGCCAAAGCGATGAACGTCAACGTCGAGAACTGCATTCTGGTGGATGACTCGTCTGCGGGTGCGCAGTCCGGCATTGATGCAGGGATGGAGGTGTTTTACTTCTGTGCCGATCCGCACAACAAGCCGATCGTTCATCCAAACGTGACGACCTTTACCGATCTGGCGCAGTTGCCGGAGCTGTGGAAAGCGCGCGGGTGGGATATTACGCGTTAAGCTAAGGCAGGGCGGGTAAGCGCTAGCGCCACCCGCCACAAAAATCACTCTTTCGGGTCTTTACCCGCCAGCAGCTTGTCCAGCTCGTCGCCGCCGACGTGACGGAAGTCCTGACCCTTCACGAAGTAGAAAATGTATTCGCAAATATTCTGGCAGCGGTCGCCGATACGCTCGATGGAGCGCGCGCAGAACAGGGCGGTCAGCACGCTTGGGATGGTACGGGAGTCTTCCATCATGTAGGTCATCAGCTGACGCACGATGCCTTCATATTCCTGGTCGACCTTCTTGTCTTCCCGGTAGATACGCACCGCTTCGTCCAGATCCATACGCGCAAAAGCATCCAGCACGTCGTGCAGCATCTGCACGGTGTGCCGACCCAGTGACTCCAGGCTCACCAGCAGCGGCTGGTGCTGCTGAGAGAATTTCTCCAGCGCGGTGCGGCAGATTTTGTCGGCCACGTCACCAATACGCTCCAGCTCGGCGATGGTTTTGATGATGGCCATCACCAGACGCAGATCGCTCGCCGTCGGCTGACGTTTCGCGATAATGCGCACGCACGCTTCGTCGATGGCGACTTCCATCATGTTGACGTTCTTGTCGCCTTCAATGACGCGCTTCGCCAGCTCGCTGTCCTGGTTGTGCATCGCCGTAATCGCATCGGAAAGCTGCTGTTCAACCATGCCACCCATGGTCATCACCTGCGTGCGAATACTCTCCAGCTCTGCGTTGAACTGGCCGGAAATGTGTTTGTTAAGATTGAGGTTGTCCATGATTCACTCCAAATCAACCGTAGCGGCCAGTAATGTAATCTTCGGTTTGTTTCTTCGCCGGTCTGGTGAACAGCGCGTCCGTATCGCTGAACTCGATCAGCTCGCCCAGGTACATAAACGCGGTGTGATCGGAGCAACGCGCAGCCTGCTGCATGTTGTGGGTCACGATAACCACGGTGTAATCCTGCTTCAGCTCGGTGATCAGCTCTTCAATACGGCCAGTTGAGATCGGGTCCAGCGCTGAACACGGCTCATCAAGCAGCAACACTTCCGGGCGAATAGCAATACCGCGCGCAATGCACAGACGCTGCTGCTGACCACCGGACAGAGAGTACCCGCTCTGGTGAAGTTTATCTTTGGTTTCGTTCCATAATGCGGCCTTGGTCAACGCCCACTGCACGCGCTCGTCCATATCGGCACGGGAAAGCTTTTCAAACAGACGAACGCCAAAGGCGATGTTGTCATAAATGGACATCGGGAACGGCGTCGGTTTCTGGAACACCATCCCCACTTTGGCGCGCAGCAGGGCGATATCCTGCGCCTGGGTCAGAATGTTTTCACCGTCCAGGATGATTTCACCTTCAGCACGCTGCTCCGGATAGAGCGAATACATTTTGTTAAAGGTACGCAGCAGCGTGGATTTACCACAGCCAGACGGACCGATAAATGCCGTGACCTGGTTCTTCGCGATATCCAGGTTGATGTTCTTCAGGGCATGGAATTTGCCGTAGTAGAAGTTCAAATCACGAACCTGAATCTTACCCGGGGCAGTATCAACCATACTCATTGACTCTTTTCCTCATTCGGCGCCGCGAGCTGCCGCGCCGTAAAAAATTAACCGTGTTTCTTCTTCGCGAAAATGACGCGCGCCAGAATGTTCAGCAACAGTACGCAAAGGGTGATGATCAGCACCCCGGCCCAGGCCAGCTGCTGCCATTCCGCGAATGGGCTCATCGCAAATTTAAAGATCGTCACCGGCAGGTTGGCGATCGGCTGCATCATGTCCGTGCTCCAGAACTGGTTGGAGAGGGCAGTAAACAGCAGCGGAGCCGTTTCACCGGCAATACGGGCGATAGCCAGCAGAATCCCGGTCATGATCCCGGATACCGACGCTTTCAGCGTAATCGCAGAGATCATTTTCCACTTCGGCGTACCCAGCGCATAAGCCGCTTCACGCAGGCTGTCCGGCACCAGTTTCAGCATGTTCTCGGTGGTACGAATCACAATAGGCACCTGCAGCAGCGCCAGCGCAATCACACCCGCCCAGCCGGAGAAGTGTTCCATTTGCGCAACCACGATGGTGTAAACAAACAGACCCACGACAATCGACGGAGCAGAAAGCAGGATGTCGTTAATGAAGCGAATCACCTCAGCCAGCCAGGATTTACGCCCGTACTCTGCCAGGTAGATACCCGCCATAATGCCCAGCGGCGTACCGAACACGGTCGCCCACAGGATCAGTAATCCACTCCCCGCCAGGGCGTTCGCCAGACCACCACCCGCCGTGTTTGGCGGCGGCGTCATTTCGGTGAATAGCGCCAGCGACATGCCATCAATACCACGGGTGATGGTGGACATCAGGATCCAGATCAGCCAGAACAGGCCGAACGCCATCGTCGCCATGGAAAGCGTCAGCGCAATGCGGTTTTTAAAACGACGCTTTGCCTGCATTTTGCGGCGGGATTCCGCCAGCTGAGCGGTGCTTTGCATTTCGAGAGTCGCCATCAGCGTGCCCCCTCATTTTTCGCGAGACGCAGGATCATCAGCTTGGAAATCGCCAGAACAATGAAGGTGATAACGAACAGAATCAGACCCAGTTCCATCAGCGCCGCGACGTGCAGCCCGGATTCCGCTTCGGCAAACTCGTTCGCCAGTGCTGAGGTAATACTGTTACCCGGCATATACAGAGAGACGCTGTCGAGCTGGTAGGTGTTACCGATGATAAAGGTGACCGCCATGGTTTCACCCAACGCACGGCCTAATCCCAGCATGACGCCGCCGATCACCCCATTTTTGGTGAACGGAAGGACAATGCGCCAGATGACTTCCCAGGTGGTGCAGCCGATGCCGTAGGCCGACTCTTTCATCATCACCGGCGTTTGTTCAAAGACATCGCGCATAACCGCCGCAATGTACGGAATAATCATGATGGCGAGGATCACCCCTGCCGCAAGAATACCAATGCCGAATGCCGGGCCAGAGAAGAGGGCGCCCACAAACGGAATGGCAGAAAGAACATTTCCCACCGGCTCCTGGAAGTATGTGGCAAACAGAGGCGCAAAGATAAACAGGCCCCACATGCCGTACACAATACTTGGAATGGCCGCCAGCAGTTCAATGGCGATGCCCAGCGGACGACGCAGCCAGCCTGGCGCCAGTTCCGTCAGGAACAGGGCAATACCGAAGCTTACCGGAACCGCAATCAGCAGAGCGATGAACGAGGTCACCAGCGTGCCGTAAATGGGCACCAGCGCACCGTAAACGTCGTTCGGCGCATCCCACTCTTTGGTCCACAGGAAGGAGAAACCGAATTTCTGAATGCTCGGCCAGGAGGAGAAAATCAGAGACACGATAATGCCGCCCAGCAGCAATAGCACAATCAGCGCAGCCAGTTTGACCAGCGCGCTGAAAATCATGTCACCTTTTTTACCCGGAGGGTTAAATGCAGGCTTGGTTGCAGCCATAAATCACTCTTCTGTTAAACGCGTTTACGAAATCGGCGGGTAAGCGCAAGCGCCACCCGCCATTTTCGTCAGAATACTAAATTAATACAATGCTTTACCGCTGCTGTCTTTCACGTTGGTTTTCCATGCAGCACGAATCTGCTCAACCACGCTGTCTGGCAGGCTGGCGTAGTCCAGGTCGTTAGCCTGTTTAGCGCCGTTTTTGTATGCCCAGTCGAAGAACTTCAGCACTTCAGCGCCCTGCTCAGGTTTCTTCTGCTCTTTGTGAACCAGAATGAAGGTGGTGGAGGTGATTGGCCACGCACCTTCGCCTTTCTGGTTCGTCAGATCCTGCGCGAAGGATTTGCTCCAGTCAGCGCCTTTTGCAGCGTTAGCAAAGTTCTCTTCGGTCGGGCTTACAGGTTTGCCATCAGCAGACACCAGTTTGGTGTAGGACAGGTTGTTCTGCTTCGCGTACGCGTATTCTACGTAGCCAATTGAGCCAGGCAGACGCTGTACGAACGCAGCGATACCGTCGTTACCTTTACCGCCCAGACCAGTTGGCCAGTTAACGGTAGAGCCGGAACCGACTTTCGATTTCCACTCTTCGTTCACTTTTGCCAGGTAGCTGGTGAAGACGAAGGAGGTACCAGAACCATCCGCGCGGCGAACCACGGCGATGTTCTGAGCAGGCAGCTTCAGGCCTGGGTTGAGCTTAGCGATCGCTTCGTCATCCCATTTTTTGATTTTACCCAGGTAGATGTCACCCAGGGTTTTGCCATCCAGCACCAGCTCACCAGACTTCACGCCCGGCAGGTTGATAGCCAGAACCACACCACCGATCACGGTCGGGAACTGGAACAGGCCTTCCTGATTCAGTTTATCGTCAGACAACGGCGCGTCTGATGCACCGAAATCAACGGTGTTAGCGGTAATTTGTTTTACGCCACCGGAGGAGCCGATACCCTGATAGTTAACCTTATTACCGGTTTCTTTCTGGTAGGTATCCGCCCATTTGGCATACACCGGCGCAGGGAAGGTTGCACCAGCGCCAGTCAGGCTTGCTTCTGCAAATACAGAGAACGCGCTCAGAGATAAGGTCGCGGCGACAACAGTTGCGACAGTGGTACGCATAACTTTCATAATGTCTCCTGCAAGGATTTCGTAAATCATTGTTTAAGTGGCTACGATGAGCAAAATAGGACAAACAGGTGACAGATAAATGTACGAAATATGACAGTTTTATGACAAACACAAAGGAAGGTGTAACCACATGAAAAATATAGCACTTAATTCATCAGGCATTCATTTTTTTGTCATTTTTATTTTAAAGATCGCCGTTTTGTCCGTGAAATATGACAACGGCTGTCATAAACAGCCGTTAATGGATTAGTGTCCGATTTCAATCGTCAGGGTAGCCGTGCCGTTGAACGGACCGGGCGCGGGTCTGGACCCGGTTGCGCTAGCCGGAGCGCTTGAAAACGTGAGCGTCCCCAGCGTCTCGCCTTCCAGAGTCACGGGCATTTTGGTCGTTTCCGCCTCAAGTTCACCGCCGTTTACATTAATTTCCCTGTTATGTTTATCGTAAATCTTAATCCCCACGTCCGGATTATCGGTAGCCACCATCGTACTGTCGGCTGTCGCGGCAGAGGCGTGGAAGGATGCCCCCAGCGTGTCGGTAAACATCATATTTGAACATTTGATATTGACCTGCCGGGTAATCTTGCGTGAAGACACCGCCTGGCCCCGGTTAGCTGAGAATTCCGATGCCAGAATAGACTTGAAATCAATCATTATCGCCTGGCCTTCATCTATCTCGCAGGTTTGCGGTACCGTGACCGATCCCTGCACAATCACATCCGAGATGATTTCGTTCGAGACGGTACGGGGATCGATAGTGGCATAGATATTTGCCATGACCATCGACGGTATGGTGATCGTGCCGGTAAATTGTTTTTTGACATACAGATAAATAAAGCCCGACCCGCCGCTGTAAAACGTGGTTTGCGAACTGACGCCATTATGACACCGGTACGTTCCCCCAATGTCATTTGGCAGGTGATCGAAGGGAACGGTGGTGTAGCCAACGCCAAGAATGTAGATTTGCAAACCGATATCAAGATACTTATTGAGATAATAATAGGAGATATTGTTTCTGCTAGTGGTGGGCTGCAGGGCTGGATTAACCACGCTGGTGATGTAAGCATGATCGTAACTTTCATTTTTCCCCGTCTGGCAGTAGCACGTTCCCTTAAACGAAGTCGTAGAGTTATTCATATCGATCATATGCTGCATGCCAACCAGGTTATCAAGCGTCGTTAATTGTTCCGCGACAGTGAAATAGTTATGGTATTTGCCGTTGTCTGGTACGCAGTAGCCGGTAGGCGCCGCCTGTAAAAAAAAAGCGGCAAAAAAGAGAGTAAAAAGCCAGAATTGGGGTTTCATTCTTATCCTTTATCGACAAATGACAGGCAGTTGCACCAGCCCGGAATCAGGTTTCTGATGGATGTGATAGTCAGCCAGACAGACCTTGCCGCTGCTGAGCGTCAGTGAAAATTGCCCCGATTCGGGCATCCCGGCGAGATAGAGTTCACCTTTGTCACCGACAATTCCCGTTGCGCTTCCCACATCAAGCGCAGCGGTACCCACCGCACCAAACGGTGCAGGCTTGCCGTTCGCAAGTGAAACGCTAAACAGCACCCGATAGCCGATGTGCGTAACAAACTCGGCTTTCACCACCGCGCCACGCGTAGGCACCAGGTTTTGCACGCTGCGTTCCAGCTCAACGTTGCCTGAAACAAAATCCTTATTCTGAAGCGCAATACGGTTTTCATCGTAGGGTGAAAGCTGCGTCTTCACGGTGTAGCCGCGCCAGTCGGTGGCAACGCCGCTGGCGTTATCTACCGATAACCCTGCCGCACCAGGCGCTTTGATCAGCGCCACCGTTTCGCCCATCTCCTGCGAGAAGGTGATGCCTTCGTCGTGGATCAACACGCCGCCGCTGACGCCGTAGTTCAGGCTCTGGCTTTCGTCGCTCCAGGCATAATTCGTCTTTAGCGAGCCGTAGGACGCATCCCAGACCAGTCCCGCATTTCCCGCCGAGGTGCCGCGGTTTTCATACACAGACTGCTGTATGTTCCAGCTCAGATTGTTATCGTCGAGCAGATTGCCGTTCAACCCAATCTGGTGGGAAGGTGTGCCATGGTTACTGTGGGCGTAGTTGTAGTTGACGTAGCTGTTGGGTAACCAGGCCGAAAGCGGCAGAGACAGCGACAGCATAACGAGATGCTCGCTTTCATCTTCTTGTTGCCACTCTCCCATGCTGTCAGACACCGTATCGGTATAGTTCCACGACAGGTTCCACACGACCTGCTTCCAGCTGTTGCTGTAGCCTATCTGTATCAGGCGCTGCACATCGTCCGTACGCCAGAATTGCTCCCGGCTCAGCGTAAGATAGACATTACCGTACCCCTCGGAAAACGGTTGAGTCCAGGTGCCTTCTACCCGGCTGCGGCGGTTGCCCGTATGCCAGAAGTTCTCGCTATCGCCCGTGCGCGATGCCCATTCGCCCAGGGTGTAAAACCCTTCCGTTGAATAGCGATAACCTACAATACGCAGGCTGGTATTGCTGACGTCGAACGTTTTTGAGTACAGAAAACGCCAGGATTGCCCCTGCTCGTCATCGTCCGTAAAGTGCGATTGGGCATGGGTGATATCCATCGAAATAGCGCCGATATTGCCGAGATCTTTACCAATGCCGGCGGCAAACGCGCGGTAATCGTCTGCCAGCTGCGTGCCACCATACAGCGTCATTCCCCACGCCATTCCGTGCAATACCTGTGCCTGCATCACCTCTGGCATAAACCGATCGTTATCACGACGCTCACCAATGCTGATGTCCACATCCGTTTGCCCCTCCCGACGCAAAATTGCCAGAGATGCGTAAGGCTGAACAAAATGCTGCTCGCTGCCGTCTTCCTCTTTGATGGTGACGTCCAGATCTCCGCCGCTTGAGGTGGTGTTGAGATCGGTCAACGCAAACGGCCCCTGCGGCACGGCCGACTGATAAATCATGTAGCCATTCTGGCGGATGGTGACCACGGCGTTGGTTTTCGCCACGCCGCGCACCACCGGCGCAAAACCGTTCTGGCTATCGGGGAGCATGTCGCTGTCGGTGTACAGACGCACGCCGCGCACCTGTGAACTGTCGAAGAGATCGCTCGCGGTCCACGTATCACCCGCCATGGCCTGGCTGCGCAGGCTGGCAATATCATGCTGTAAGTACGTGCTCAGCGAACGAACGTTACCGCGGCTGTTGACCGCATTTAAGGCGCTATAGTTACGCAGACGCCATCCGCCAATGTTCAGCCCGCTGCGTAAATTCAGGTAGTAGAGATCGTCACTGTCATAGTCTGACTTCAGCGTCTGGGTCGTGGAGAAATCGTAGTTCAGCATCAAAGCGTCAATACCCTGATCCCAGCGCGAGGGCGAAATGGCGTCACGCGCCGTGGCGTCCAGATAGACCTGAGGGATCGACGCCTTCAGCGCAAGCTTTTCGCTGTCCAGCGTCCATTTCGCGCCAGGCAGCACCGGCACCGGTTCACAACCTTCAGCATTCACCGTATCCAGCGCTTTAATCGCGTTCACTTTCAGGCCAAACATCGCCAGCGTGTTTTTTACATCCACAAAACAAGGCGCCAACGCACTCTCCGGATCGTGGCGGAAAAAACGCACCGCCCTGCGCGCAATGAATCGATCGTTCACATAGATATCAACCTGATATTCTCCTTCAGGCAGGTTATCCGGGCGATTGAACTGGCTGATATCGACCTCAATGGGCCGATCAAGCTCCAGCAGACGCACGTTAAAGAGTGGTCGTGTGGCACTGACGAGAAGCGGATAGCTTCCTCCCAGCCACAGCAGGGATAAAATCAAAGAGTGAAAACGTTTCAATACAAGCAACCCCGCCGCGGTTAAAGAGGTTGCTGAATAGCGTCGCTAATCGCGCCGTAATCATTAATACTGTGCCAGGTGAGCATTTTGCTCACGCCAGCAGGCAGCGCCAGCCGACGTGTCTCAAACGGCATTATCATCGCCAGGTCGAGCGGCTTGCCATCAATAACCACGTCGATCACATTGACGTGAATGGCCGTCGGGTTGGTGACCACCAGCATGCTGCCCTGCCGTTGCCATTTCACTTTCAGAGCGGCTGTTTCAGGCGTTTCCTTAACACCCGCCGGACGCCAGAAGAGTTTAATGCGCGTTTTGATGGCAATTTCCAGCTTGCTGCTTTCTTCGGTTGTCGACGGGGGAATATTTTTAATATTCAGCCAAAACACGGACTCCCTGTCAGACGGTAATTCGCCCTGAGTTTTAATGATACGCAGGACACGCTCCTGGCCGGGCTCCAGCCGGGAGACGGGAGGAATAACCGTAAAGGGCGGCTGGTGCTTATCCGCATTGTTAAAAGGCTCAACCCATGCCTGAAGAAGGTAAGGCAGTGCCGTATCTTTATTTAAGACAGAGAGGGTGGTATCTGCTTTATTTCCAGGGAAGATAACGCGGGTGCCACCAATAACAATCCCGGCACTTGACGTCCCGGTAGCGAATGAGAAAAGAAGAGCAACAAATAAAATTATAAAACGCCTGCGCATATTATATCCTGTAACAGGCCTGGATAATTCCCGATAAAAGGGCGCAACAAACCCAACCTCACCAGGCCTGATTATTTTTTACAGAAAGAGATTGAAGGAATTAATTACTGTATGTAATCGTAAATTCCGAATCCGCATTGGCAATGCCCGCCGTTACGGTTGCAGACGTGGCGATATAGCGAGCCATAAATGGTAACGACGCCTTGCCGGAGGAAATAGTGGCAGGCGTAGACTGATTGTAAAGCTTAAGCAGACTGTTATCGGCGCGGTTATAAATTGCAATCGCAACGCCACTCGCCCCGCCAGAAGACAGCTTCAGGTACCCGTCACCGTCTTCGGTGCCGTCAAAACGGGCGCTGGCTTTTTTGTAGGTATCCGGGCAGTTCAGCAGATCGATCTGGAATGCCTGAACCGACGCCATTGACCCCACGCCGGTAAACGTTGATTTATTCACTTTGCCTAAATCAACGGTCTGGTCTTTAGTACCGGTAGACACCTCACAGGTACTATCGATAATTTCGCCCGTGAAATGGACAGTACCATTGCCATTGGCCGCATGTGTCTGCGCACCGAAAAATAAAGAGGAAAGCACAACAATGCTCTTTAACGTATTTCCTTTCATTACAACACCATCCTGAATTATACATTGCAAAATACTATTTCCCTGATAAATACTTCAGGGCATACAAGCGAAGAGCATTAAACTCTTTAAAATAAAAAATAACAAGAAGAAATATTATTCTATTATTCTCGCCTGCTGAATATGGAATAGTTCAGGATGAAATGAGGTCTTAATATAATATTATATTTAAAAAAACAGGATTAATTCTACCAGGATTTATATATCTCTATTATTCCAGAATTATATTTTCAGAGTAAATTTATATTTACCGATCAAAAAATAGCCCCACAATCATAGATTTATGGGGCTATTTCACTTCAATATATAAAATTATTCAACCGTGACCGATTTCGCCAGGTTACGCGGCTGGTCAACGTCAGTGCCTTTGATCAGCGCCACGTGATAAGCCAACAGCTGCAGCGGAACAGTGTAGAAGATCGGTGCAATCACCTCTTCGACATGCGGCATTTCGATGATATGCATATTGTCGCTGCTGGCAAAACCGGCATCTTTATCAGCGAAGACGTACAGGACACCGCCGCGGGCGCGCACTTCTTCGATGTTGGATTTCAGTTTTTCCAGCAGTTCGTTGTTTGGTGCCACAACGATGACCGGCATATCCGCATCAATCAGCGCCAGAGGGCCGTGTTTCAGCTCGCCTGCCGCATAAGCTTCAGCGTGAATGTAGGAGATCTCTTTCAGCTTCAGCGCGCCTTCCAGCGCGATCGGATACTGATCGCCACGGCCCAGGAACAGGGCGTGATGTTTGTCAGAGAAATCCTCCGCCAGCGCTTCAATGCGTTTGTCCTGAGACAGCATCTGCTCAATACGGCTCGGCAGCGCCTGCAGCCCGTGAACGATGTCGTGCTCAACGGAAGCATCTTCGCCTTTCAGACGCGCCAGCTTCGCCACCAGCATCAGCAGAACCGTCAACTGAGTGGTAAACGCTTTAGTAGAAGCGACGCCAATTTCGGTGCCCGCTTTGGTCATCAGCGCCAGATCGGACTCGCGCACCAGTGAAGAACCTGGAACGTTACAGATGGCCAGAGAGCCCAGGTAACCCAGCTCTTTAGAAAGACGCAGCGCTGCCAGGGTATCTGCCGTTTCACCGGACTGAGACAAGGTGATCATCAGGCTGTTGCGACGCACAGCGGATTTGCGATAGCGGAATTCAGACGCGATTTCCACGTCGCACGGCACACCCGCCAGGGATTCAAACCAGTAGCGAGAGACCATACCGGAGTTGTAGGAGGTGCCACAGGCGACGATCTGAATATGCTCAACCTTGCCGAGCAGTTCATTGGCATTGGCACCCAGTTCGCTCAGATCCACCTCGCCGTGGCTAATGCGCCCGGTTAGGGTGTTTTTGATCGCGTTTGGCTGCTCGTAAATCTCTTTCTGCATGTAATGACGGTACGCACCTTTATCGCCCGCATCGTACTGCAGATTCGATTCGATCTCCTGACGCTTAACCTGCTCGCCTTTGGTATCGAAGACGGTCACGCTGCGGCGAGTCACTTCCGCGATATCTCCCTCTTCCAGGAAGATAAAGCGGCGGGTCACCGGCAGAAGTGCCAGCTGATCGGAGGCGATGAAGTTTTCCCCCATCCCCAGACCGATAACCATTGGGCTACCGGAACGCGCGGCCAGCAGCGTGGACGGGTCGCGGGAATCCATGATTACCGTACCGTACGCACCGCGCAGCTGAGGAATAGCGCGCAGTACCGCTTCACGGAGCGTGCCGCCCTGTGCCAGCTCCCAGTGCACCAGGTGAGCAATCACTTCGGTGTCAGTTTCAGAGACAAAGGTATAACCGCGCGCTTTCAGTTCTTCGCGCAGGGGTTCGTGGTTTTCGATAATGCCGTTATGGACGACCACGATGTGTTCAGACACATGCGGGTGAGCGTTACCTTCGGATGGTTCACCGTGCGTCGCCCAGCGGGTGTGCGCAATACCCGTCCCGCCGTGCAGCGGATGTTCTTCCGCAGCCTGGGCCAGCATATGCACTTTACCCAGGCGGCGCAGACGGGTCATATGACCTTCTGCATCTACGACAGCCAGACCGGCAGAGTCGTAACCACGGTATTCCAGACGACGTAAACCTTCGAGAAGGATTTCAGCAATATCACGCTGCGCAACTGCGCCAACAATTCCACACATATTTTAGATTCCGAATTTAGGCATGATGCCTGCGTTGTCGCTGACCTGTATTTGCCCTTTCCGGGCACCCCGAGCCTTGTAGAGAGTGGGGTTATAGTTATGGGTGCTGCTTGTGGGGGGAGATATATATTTATCTCCTCACCCGGGTTTGCCTGATGACGGCTACGCCTTATCAGGCCTACTCAATGGTAGGGCGGGTAAGCGTAGCGCCACCCGCCTTGTTGTTACTTCTTCTTCACCGGGCGTTTCCAGCCCTGCTTGTGCACCTGCGGCACGCGGCTTAACACTAACTCGTTATCCGCCACGTCACGCGTCACGGTCGTCCCGGCGGCAATGGTCACGCCGTTACCTACGGTGACAGGCGCCACCAGCTGCGTGTCAGAACCCACGAACACGTCGTCGCCGATAATGGTTTTGAACTTGTTGGCACCGTCATAGTTACAGGTAATGGTTCCTGCACCAATATTCACGTTGTCGCCAATTTCTGCGTCACCCAGATAGGTCAGATGACCGGCTTTCGAGCCTTTCCCCAGACGCGCTTTTTTCATTTCCACGAAGTTGCCTACGTGAGCGCCTTCCAGCAGCTCAGCACCTGGACGCAGACGCGCAAACGGACCGATAGTACACGCCGCGTCCAGATGAGCATCTTCAACCACGCTGTACGGGCTAATTTCGCAGTCGTCACCGATGACGCTGTTTTTGATCACACAGCCGGCGCCAATTTTGACGCGGTTGCCAAGCTGAACGTTGCCTTCAAGGATAACGTTAGTATCAATCTCAACATCTCGCCCGTGCGACAAGGTCCCCCGCAGATCGAAACGCGCTGGATCGCGCAGCATTACGCCGGCCAGCAGCAGCTTTTCGGCCTGCTCAGACTGATAAATGCGCTCAAGACGAGAAAGCTGCAGACGGTTATTCACGCCGTCCGTTTCACTGATGCGCGCTGGATGAACGGCGGCAATTTCTCGCCCTTCGTGGTACGCCATCGCAATGATATCGGTGATGTAGTACTCACCCTGCGCGTTGTTGTTATTGAGCTTCGACAGCCAGCGCTTCATATCTGCGCCATTGGCAATCAGGATACCGGTGTTGATCTCCTGAATCTGACGCTGTTCATCGCTGGCGTCTTTGTGTTCAACGATACCCGTTACGTGGTCGTTCTCACGCGTGATACGGCCATAGCCCGTTGGGTCGTCCAGTACGACGGTTAATAAACCGATGCCGCCCTGCGGTTTGGCTGCACGCAGGCGAGTCAGCGTCTCGACGGAGATCAGCGGGACGTCTCCGTAGAGCATCAGGATGTCTTCGTCATCGGCAAAAAAAGGGGCGGCCTGCTGCATTGCATGGCCAGTACCCAGCTGTTCAGCCTGGAGCACCCAGTTGAGCGCGTCATCGTTCAGCGCCTTTTTAAGCAGATCGCCACCGTGTCCATAAACCAGATGGACCTGACGGGCCCCCAGTTCATTCGCTGCATCAATGACATGCTGCACCATTGGCTTTCCTGCCAGACGGTGAAGCACTTTAGGCAGATCGGAATACATGCGGGTACCTTTGCCAGCGGCAAGGATCACCACGCTCATCGCACTGTTTGACATACGCATCCTGACGGTAATTTAAGTGAGAAGTAAAGACGTTTGATACTTAAAATTCTACATCTTTTTCATCATGAATTAAGGCACAAAAAAAAAGCCAGCCTGGTATACAGACTGGCTTTTGAGCTTTTCAAGCCGGTGTTACATCGCTTTTTTGGTCAACTCGATAACGCGCAGTTTCGCGATCGCTTTGGCCAGCTCCGCAGACGCCTGAGCGTAATCCACGTCACCATGAGAGCTGCTAATGTGCTCTTCAGCCTTACGCTTCGATTCCAGGGCTCGTGCTTCGTCGAGATCCTGGCCACGAATAGCGGTATCGGCCAGAACGGTCACACTGCCTGGCTGCACTTCAAGAATGCCGCCGGACAGATAGATAAACTCTTCATGACCGAACTGTTTAACGATGCGGATCATACCAGGCTTAATGGCGGTGAGCAGCGGTGCGTGACCCGGGAAAATACCCAGTTCACCTTCACTACCCGTTACCTGGATTTTCTCGACCAGACCAGAGAACATTTGTTGCTCTGCGCTGACGACATCCAGGTGGTAAGTCATTGCCATATCACCCTCCGATTAAGGCGTTAAAGTTTTTTGGCTTTTTCCACTGCTTCTTCGATGGAACCAACCATGTAGAACGCCTGCTCTGGCAGGTGATCGTATTCGCCTTCCATGATGCCTTTAAAGCCACGGATGGTGTCTTTCAGGGAAACGTATTTACCCGGAGAACCGGTGAATACTTCCGCAACGAAGAACGGCTGGGACAGGAAGCGCTGGATCTTACGCGCACGTGCTACCACCAGTTTGTCTTCTTCAGACAGCTCATCCATACCCAGGATGGCGATGATGTCTTTCAGTTCCTGGTAACGCTGCAGCAGGGACTGTACGCCACGCGCGGTGTCGTAGTGTTCCTGACCCACAACCAGTGGATCCAGCTGACGGCTGGTGGAGTCCAGCGGGTCAACGGCCGGGTAGATACCCAGAGACGCGATCTGACGGCTCAGTACCACGGTTGCATCTAAGTGCGCAAAGGTGGTGGCTGGTGATGGGTCAGTCAAGTCATCCGCAGGTACGTATACCGCCTGAACGGAGGTGATAGAACCGGTTTTGGTAGAGGTGATACGTTCCTGAAGAACACCCATCTCTTCCGCCAGCGTAGGCTGATAACCTACCGCTGAAGGCATACGACCCAGCAGTGCAGATACTTCAGTACCGGCCAGGGTGTAACGATAGATGTTATCAACGAACAGCAGAACGTCACGGCCTTCGTCACGGAACTTCTCAGCCATCGTCAGACCAGTCAGCGCAACGCGCAGACGGTTTCCTGGTGGCTCGTTCATCTGGCCGTAAACCAGGGATACTTTGTCCAGAACGTTGGAGTCGGTCATTTCGTGGTAGAAGTCGTTACCCTCACGAGTACGTTCACCTACGCCCGCAAATACAGAGTAACCGGAGTGCTCGATCGCGATGTTACGGATCAGCTCCATCATGTTTACAGTTTTACCTACACCCGCACCGCCGAACAGACCAACTTTACCGCCCTTGGCGAACGGACACATCAGGTCGATAACTTTGATGCCGGTTTCCAGCAGTTCCTGAGAGCTTGACAGCTCTTCGTAGGAAGGTGCCGCGCGGTGGATAGCCCAACGCTCTTCTTCACCGATGTCGCCTTTCATGTCGATTGGCTGACCCAATACGTTCATGATACGACCCAGTGTTGCTTTACCTACAGGCACTTCGATCGGGTGCTCAAGGTCTTTCACTTCCAGACCACGACGCAGACCGTCGGAAGAACCCATCGCGATGGTACGCACGATACCGCCGCCGAGCTGCTGCTGAACTTCCAGCACCAGGCTCTCGTTACCATTCTGTACCTCAAGCGCGTCGTACACGCGTGGTACGGCGTCCTGAGGGAACTCGACGTCCACCACGGCGCCGATTACCTGGACAATCTTTCCAGTAGCCATCTTGAATCCTCTACGTAATTCGTAAACCTGGTTAAACCGCGGCGGCCCCCGAGACGATCTCGGTGAGTTCCTGAGTAATGCTGGCCTGACGAGCTTTGTTGTATACCAACTGCAGCTCTTTAATCAGGCTGCCGCCATTATCGGTCGCGGCTTTCATCGCCACCATTCGTGCGGCCTGCTCGCTGGCCAGGTTTTCTACAACGCCCTGATAAACCTGAGATTCAACGTAACGACGCAGCAGGGTATCCAGCAGCGGTTTCGGATCGGGTTCATACAGGTAATCCCAGGCTTTCTGCTTCAACTCGTCATCTTCTGATGCCGGTAAAGGCAGCATCTGAGTGATCGTAGGCACCTGAGACATGGTGTTAATAAATTTGTTGCTGACAACGTACAGTCTGTCCAGACGGCCTTCATCATAGGCCTGCAACATCACTTTAACCGGGCCGATCAGTTCGGACAGGGACGGGTTATCACCCATACCGGTCACCTGAGCGACAATGTTGCCACCAACGGAGTTAAAGAAAGAGACGCCTTTAGAGCCAATCAGTGCCAGATCGCACTGAACGCCTTTATCGGACCAGCCTTTCATATCCGCCAGCAGTTTTTTGAACAGGTTAATGTTCAAGCCGCCACACAGACCACGGTCAGTCGACACCACCAGGTAGCCCACGCGCTTAACGTCGCGTTCTTCCAGGTAAGGGTGCTTGTATTCCAGATTACCGTTTGCAAGGTGACCAATCACTTTGCGCATGGTCTCTGCATAAGGACGGCTGGCCGCCATGCGATCCTGCGATTTACGCATTTTGGAAGCGGCGACCATCTCCATCGCTTTAGTGATCTTTTGCGTGTTCTGGACGCTTGCGATCTTACTACGTATCTCTTTTGCGCCGGCCATGAGCTTCTCCTCAATGCCAGGCGGCTTGTCCTGAGACAAGCCGCCGGACGATTACCAGGATTGGGTTGCTTTGAAGGAATCGAGGATAGCTTTCAGCTTGCCTTCGATTTCGTCGTTATAGCCACCGGTCTGGTTGATCTCTTGCATCAGCGGAGCGTGATCACGGTCGACGTAAGCCAGCAGAGCGGCTTCGAAGCTACCGATTTTCGCCAGTTCCACATCTTCGAGGTAACCGCGTTCAGCCGCGAACAGTACCAGGCCCTGCTGAGCAACAGACATTGGTGCGTACTGTTTCTGCTTCAGCAGCTCGGTCACTTTCTGACCGTGGCTCAGCTGTTTACGGGTTGCTTCGTCCAGATCGGATGCGAACTGAGAGAACGCAGCCAGTTCACGATACTGTGCCAGCGCGGTACGGATACCCCCGGACAGTTTCTTGATGATCTTGGTCTGAGCAGCACCACCAACACGGGATACGGAGATACCCGGGTTAACCGCCGGACGAATACCGGAGTTAAACAGGTTGGTTTCCAGGAAGATCTGACCATCGGTAATGGAGATTACGTTGGTCGGAACGAACGCAGAAACGTCACCCGCCTGGGTTTCAATGATCGGCAGTGCGGTCAGAGAGCCCGTTTTACCCTTCACTTCACCTTTGGTGAAGTTCTCGACGTATTCCGCGTTAACGCGGGAAGCACGCTCCAGCAGACGAGAGTGGAGGTAGAATACGTCGCCCGGGAATGCTTCACGTCCTGGTGGACGACGGAGCAGCAGGGAAACCTGACGATAAGCAACAGCCTGTTTAGACAGGTCATCGTATACGATCAGTGCATCTTCACCGCGGTCACGGAAGTATTCGCCCATTGCGCAACCCGCGTATGGCGCCAGGTATTGCAGTGCAGCAGATTCAGAAGCGGTAGCCACAACCACGATGGTGTTAGACAGCGCGCCGTGCTCTTCCAGTTTACGAACCACGTTAGAAATGGTGGACGCTTTCTGGCCGATAGCCACGTACACACATTTGATGCCGGAGTCACGCTGGTTGATGATGGCGTCGATTGCCATCGCGGTTTTACCGGTCTGACGGTCACCGATGATCAGTTCACGCTGACCACGACCGATTGGGATCATGGCGTCAACAGACTTATAGCCTGTCTGAACAGGCTGATCGACGGACTGACGATCGATAACGCCTGGTGCGATAACTTCGATTGGAGAGAAGCCATCGTGCTCAACCGGACCTTTACCGTCGATTGGCGCACCCAGGGTGTTAACAACGCGGCCCAGCAGGCCACGGCCAACCGGCACTTCCAGAATACGGCCAGTACACTTAACCTTCATGCCTTCGGCGAGGTCAGCGTATGGACCCATCACAACCGCACCTACGGAGTCGCGCTCCAGGTTCAGTGCGATAGCGTAACGGTTACCCGGCAGGGAAATCATCTCACCCTGCATACAATCGGCCAGGCCGTGAATGCGGATAACACCGTCACTTACAGAAACAATAGTACCTTCGTTGTGAGCTTCACTCACAACATTGAACTGAGCAATGCGCTGCTTGATCAGTTCGCTGATTTCGGTGGAATTCAGTTGCATGCTCCAGTCCCCTTAAGACTGCAAGACGTCTGCAAGGCGTTCAAGACGGCCGCGTACGCTGCCATCAATGACCATATCACCCGAGCGGATGATTACGCCTGCCATTACAGACTTATCGATTTTGCAATTCAGCTTAACTTTGCGTGACAGACGTTTTTCCATCGCGGCGGTGATTTTCGCAAGCTGTTCATCACTCAGTTCAGTCGCTGAAGTCACTTCGACTTCAGCTGTTGCTTCACTAAGGGCACGTAAGTGCTCAAACTGCTCGAGAACATCCGGGAGCACACGGAGACGACCATTTTCTGCCATCACCTTAATCAGGTTCTGGCCGTTGGCATCCAGTTGCTCTCCGCACACGGCGATAAACGACGCGGCGAGAGTTTCAGGCGCTAACGCACCGGAAAGCAACTCGGCCATTTGTTCGTTTTTCGTCACCTCAGCGGCAAACGCCAGCATATTCTGCCAGCGATCGACATTTTGGTGTTCGATAGCAAAGTCAAAAGCTGCTTTGGCGTAGGGGCGAGCTACCGTAACAAATTCAGACATCAGCCCCTCCCTCCTTACAGTTCAGCGACAAGTTTGTCCACGATGTCGCTGTTAGCAGCTTCATCCACGGAACGTTCGATGATCTTCTCGGCGCCAGCAACAGCCAGAATCGCAACCTGCTTACGCAGTTCTTCACGAGCACGTTTACGCTCAGCTTCAATTTCAGCCTGAGCCTGTGTCACGATCTTAGTACGTTCCTGTTCTGCTTCAGCTTTGGCTTCGTCCAGGATCTGCGAACGGCGTTTGTTAGCCTGTTCGATGATGACCTGAGCTTCCGCTTTCGCTTTTTTCAGCTGGTCTGTCGCGTTGGCCTGTGCAAGGTCCAAATCTTTCTTAGCGCGTTCTGCAGAAGCCAGACCGTCAGCAATTTCTTTCTGACGTTTTTCGATGGCAGCCATTAAAGGCGGCCATACATACTTCATGCAGAACCAGACAAAGAGAATAAACGCGATGGCCTGGCCGAGGATTGTTGCGTTCATGTTCACAGCACAATACCTCTTTAATTAACTCTGTGGCTTAGGTTTCTAACAACTTACTACGCGACGGCGAACATCACGTACAGACCCAGACCTACAGCGATCATCGGGATAGCATCCACCAGACCCATAACGATAAAGAACTGAGTACGCAGCAGAGGAATCAGATCAGGTTGACGCGCTGCGCCTTCCAGGAATTTGCCCCCGAGGATGCCGATACCGATCGCAGCACCGATAGCCGCCAGACCCATCATCACAGCGGCAGCCATGTACAGCAGATCCATATTCAGGTTTTCCATGACAGTCTCCAGTTTGTTTCAATTAAAACGTAGTAGTGTTGGTAAAAAATCAGTGCTCTTCAGACGCCATCGACAGATAGACGATCGTCAGAACCATGAAGATAAAGGCTTGCAGCGTAATGATCAGGATGTGGAAAATGGCCCATGGCACATTCAGAATCCACTGTGACCACCACGGCAGAAGACCCGCGATCAGAATGAAAATCAGCTCACCCGCATACATGTTGCCGAACAGTCGCAGACCCAGTGAAACAGGTTTGGACAGCAGGCTAACGCCTTCCAGGATCAGGTTGACCGGAATAAACGCCCAGTGGTTGAACGGCTGCAAGGTAAGCTCTTTCACAAAGCCGCTTACGCCTTTCATTTTGATGCTGTAGAAAAGAATCAGGATAAACACGCCCAGCGCCATCGACAGAGTGATGTTCACGTCCGCAGACGGTACAACACGCAGCGCAGGCAGGCCGAAGATGTGCTCGCCGATGAACGGCAGCAGGTCAATTGGCAGCAGGTCCATCAGGTTCATCAGGAAGACCCAAACGAACACGGTCAAGGCCAGCGGAGCAATCAGCTTGCTCTTACCATGGTACATGTCTTTCACGCTGCCATGGACGAAGCCGATGATCATTTCAACGAATGTCTGGAATTTCCCTGGAACACCGCTGGTCGCCTTTTTAGCAACGCTGCGGAACATGGCCAGGAACAGAAGACCCAATACCACCGAGAAGAACATGGAGTCGATGTTGATCGTCCAGAAGGTGGCCGGGGGGTTATGCGGATCCACCAGCGAGAATGTACGCAGGTCCAGCTGAAGGTTATTCAGATGGTGACCTATGTAATCCTGCGGCGTCATATTTTCTGAAGCCATGATGCCTTTTACCCTTTGTTATTGATTACAGCTGGAGCCAGAACTTGTACCACCAGCACCAAAACCCACGTTGCTATCAGCGGCATGAAGACCACTTTCAAAACCGCCAGCGCCATCACCAGTAGAGCAAAGGTCAGCAACACCTTACACACTTCGCCAAGAGCGAAGGACCAGGCCACGCGGCCTTTGGCGGGTGTATGCGCCTGATGACGCCAGGCAAAAATCATAAACAACACGTTTGGCAGCACAACTGCCAAACCCCCGCACACGGCGGAGATGCCCCAGAAGGGGTCTTTGAGGCTAAACAGCAGTCCACTTGCTATCACAGCCAGAAACTGAATGAACAGAAGCTTACGAGCAACGTTTCTACTCAAGAGCGACACAGACATCACGTTTTTACTCCTGCTCCCTTCGAGGTATGCCGCGTGTCGTATAAAACGTCCTTTAAGGCTCAGAGTCAAGCATCAAAAAGCGGACAAATTATACGGTGCGTACCCGTGATTTCAAACATTAAGTAGCGAAAAGGTGAATAAATGTTTAAATATTTTTCCCCACCGCTATTTTTCAACTTTCGCTGAAAGCATCGACCTTCGAGCAAAACTGCAAACAGCGCGAAAACGTTGACTACAAAGCGTGCACGAGATCACAAAACACACATTTGCGATAAGGTTGTATTTATCAAAGCCGTAAATCGCACAGGAGTATCTTTCTGAAATCAAAGATAAAATATCGCAACTATTTTCAAAACAGCCCCGTACACAATAAAAACCTTTTATTGACATTCTTAATAAATAATTAACATCACACTCTGATTACAGTCTTCCACTTTTAGCAGACTGATATTTTCATAGTTGACTATCTTCACGGTGAATAATAGGCGCAACGTTAACCATAAGAAAAACCATGGTAAAAAAGAGGTTAAATGCTAACGGGTAAATCCATGTGAGTTGTGCTGTTTTTTAACATCACCAGAACAGCACAAATTCCACATTTTTTATTAATTTTTTAAAAATTGTTTGGCTTAATTATCACCAGATGACGTTCACCGTCGAGCTGAGGAATGTTTAATTTCTCGATGGATTCAACGGCAAAACCGTCCGGAAGCTGTTCAATTTCATCACCCGGCAGTTGCCCTTTCAGCGCATAGAAACGCCCTTTCTCTTCTGCGGGCAAATGTTTACACCAGCTCACCATGTCATTGAGTGAAGCAAAGGCGCGGCTGATAACACCGTCAAACGGCGGTTCTGCCGGAAACGCCTCTACCCTGCTTTGAACGGGCGTGATGTTCTCAAGCTTCAGCTCATGCTGAACCTGTCGTAAAAAGCGCACGCGCTTACCGAGGCTGTCCAGCAGCGTGAAATGACTTTCAGGCCGGACAATCGACAGCGGAACCCCTGGCAGACCGGGCCCCGTGCCAACGTCGATAAAACGCTCCCCCTTCAGATACGGTGCCACAACGATGCTATCGAGAATATGGCGTACCAGCATCTCGTTGGGGTCGCGTACCGACGTCAGGTTGTACGCTTTGTTCCATTTGTTCAGCATATCGACATAGGCCACCAGCTGGTTTTTCTGGTGATCGGTGAGCGAAATACCTGCCTGATCCAGCAGACGAGAGAGTTTGTTGAGCACGGTGAATACCTGTTGGAAAACTTAGGTGGCGGGTGGCGCTTCGCTTACCCGCCCTACGGGTTCAGTAGGCCCGGTAAGCGCATCGCCACCGGGCAATGTTCTGGGCATTACGCGCTGCGGCGCAGCATACCCTGTTTCTTCAACCACACCAGCAGAATCGAAATCGCGGCGGGCGTAACGCCAGAGATACGTGATGCCTGGCCGATGGATACCGGTTTATGATCGTTCAGCTTAGCGATCACTTCGTTGGAAAGCCCCGTCACCTGACGGTAGTCCAGCATTTCCGGCAGCAACGTGTTTTCGTTACGCTGCTGTTTTTCAATCTCATCCTGTTGGCGCGCGATATAGCCTTCGTACTTCACCTGAATTTCGACCTGTTCAGCGGCTTCGGCATCTTCAAGACCCGGGGCGAACGCGGTGAGTTTCACCAGATTCTCATAGGTCACTTCGGGACGACGCAGCAGATCTTCACCGCTGGCTTCACGTGAGAGCGGCGCAGTTAAGTGAGCGTTCACTTCGGCAGCGGTTTCCGCCTGTGGATTAACCCACGTGGTTTTCAGACGCTGACGTTCCTGTTCAATGCGCTCCAGCTTCTCGTTAAAGCGTGCCCAGCGTTCGTCATCGACCAGACCCAGCTCGCGGCCCATTTCAGTCAGACGCAGGTCGGCGTTATCTTCGCGCAGCATCAGGCGATATTCCGCACGAGAGGTAAACATACGGTACGGTTCTTTGGTGCCCAGGGTGCAGAGATCGTCAACCAGTACGCCCAGATAGGCCTGAGAACGCGCCGGGGCCCAGCCCTCTTTTTCGGCAGAGAAACGGGCAGCGTTCAAACCGGCCAGCAGACCCTGTGCAGCCGCTTCTTCGTAACCGGTGGTGCCGTTAATCTGGCCCGCGAAGAACAGACCGTGGATGAATTTGCTCTCCAGGGTTGGCTTCAGGTCACGCGGGTCGAAGAAATCGTACTCAATAGCGTAGCCAGGGCGAACGATTTTCGCATTCTCCATGCCCTGCATTGAGCGAACAATCTGCATCTGCACATCGAACGGCAGGCTGGTGGAGATACCATTCGGATAAATTTCGTTTGAGGTCAGCCCTTCCGGCTCCAGGAAGATCTGGTGCTGGTTACGATCGGCAAAGCGCATCACTTTGTCTTCGATCGACGGGCAGTAACGCGGACCGATCCCTTCGATCACACCGGCGTACATTGGGCTGCGATCGAGGTTATTGCGGATCACGTCATGGGTTTTTTCGTTGGTATGCGTGATGTAGCACGGTACCTGCTGCGGATGTTGCGCCGCATTGCCCATGAACGAGAAGACCGGCATCGGGTTATCACCGTGCTGTTGCGCAAGCACGCTGAAATCAATGGTACGCGCGTCAATACGTGGCGGCGTGCCAGTCTTCAGGCGGCTTACGCGCAGTGGCAGTTCACGCAGACGACGAGAGAGCGGAATGGATGGCGGATCGCCTGCACGGCCACCGCTGTAGTTATCCAGACCAATATGAATTTTCCCGTCCAGGAAGGTGCCGACGGTCAGTACCACCGCTTTGGCGCGGAATTTAAGGCCCATCTGGGTCACTGCACCCACGACGCGATCGTTCTCAACGATAAGATCTTCTACCGCCTGCTGGAAGATCATCAGGTTTGGCTGGTTCTCCAGCGCGGTACGTACGGCCTGACGATAAAGCACGCGGTCTGCCTGTGCACGAGTGGCACGCACTGCCGGCCCTTTACTCGCGTTTAGTATCCTAAACTGGATGCCTGCATGATCGATCGCTTTCGCCATCAGGCCGCCAAGCGCATCCACTTCTTTTACCAGGTGTCCTTTCCCAATGCCGCCAATCGCCGGATTACAGGACATTTGTCCCAGCGTGTCGATATTGTGTGTCAAAAGCAGGGTCTGTTGACCCATATGCGCTGCGGCCATTGCGGCCTCAGTGCCTGCGTGACCCCCGCCAATGATGATGACGTCAAAAGGATCCTGATAAAACATGGTGGTCTGCCTCGCGTAAAGCGGTATGAAAATGGATTGAAGCCCGGGCCGTGGATTCTACTCAACTTTAGTCTTTCGAGAAAGCATTGGGATCCTGGGCTATTAAAAAGAAGATCTTTTTATTTAGAGATCTGTTCTATTGTGATCTCTTATTAGGATCGCGTACTTGTGTGGATAAGTCCGATCCGGCAAATAAGATCATGCAGTTAGGAAGGATCGTTTGCTGTGAATGATCGGTGATCCTGGACCGTATAAGCTGGGATCAGAACGCGACTTTATACACAGGCTAAAAACGATACAACAGTTGTTCTTTGGATAACTACGGGTTAATACGAGCTTTTAACCAGAGTTATCCACATCTAATCGCGCGATCTTTAATCGTTTTTGAGTAAATTTTTCCATTCACCCAACCAGATCTCGGCCGGATCCTCCGGAATATCATGATCGAGGATGTTGATCTTGAGTGTTTCACCCAGCTGTTTTGCTCCGCAAGAGGTGACAACAGCTTCGACTTTCTCTATTGCCCCGCAAAAGGTGTCATATTCACGACTGCCGATCCCCACAGCGCCAAAACGGACCTTTGAGAGGTCAGGCTGCTGTTCCTGCAGTTCGTCATATAAAGGTTGCAGGTTATCCGGCAGATCGCCCGCGCCATGCGTGGAGGTGATCAGCAGCCAGACCCCGTCAGTCGGGAGATCTTCAAGCAGCGGTCCGTGCAGGGTTTGTGTTGAAAAGCCCGCATCTTCCAGCTTCTCAGCCAGATGTTCCGCTACATATTCCGCACCACCGAGGGTGCTGCCGCTGATAAGGGTAATGTCCGCCATTGATCGCTCGCTCAGATAAAGAGGGAGATATTGTACGCTGTGAACGAGCTGGGATCTACCTGTGGAAAATGAGGGAATGAATTTGCCCGATCATGGGCGGATGGTACGCATGATCGGGTTTTGCAGGGAGATCAGTGTCTCGGTGGACTGAATTTCATCAATTGTTTGGATCTTGTTGATAAGTACCTGCTGGAGGGCATCGATGGATCGGCACATCACTTTTATAAAGATACTGTAGTGCCCCGTGGTGTAGTACGCCTCGGTGACCTCATCCAGCGCATTGAGCCTGGCCAGGGCGGAAGGATAGTCTTTTGCGCTTTTAAGAATGATGCCGATAAAGCAGCAGACGTCGTAACCCAGCTGCTTCGGGCTGACGTCAATGTGCGCGCCGGTAATGATCCCCGCCTGCTTCATTTTCTCTACGCGAACGTGAATGGTTCCCGGGCTGACGCCAAACTGTTTCGCCAGTTCGGCGTAGGCGGTACGGGCATTGGCCATTAACGCCTCGAGTATGCCGCGGTCGAGATTGTCGATCTGATAATTTTCCATAGCTTTTTCTTATGAAGATTGATGATTCTTTCTATTCTAGCCTCATATTTTATCGATTCAAAAGTAAAGTCGGCTTTTTGTTGTTGAGTTATTGAATTAAGTGCCGGTTCTGTTGCTTAATCATTACCAACAGGACGCAGGAGTATAAATAATGAAAACCGCTTACATCGCAAAACAACGCCAGATCAGTTTCGTTAAATCCCATTTTTCCCGCCAGCTGGAAGAGAAGCTTGGGCTGATTGAGGTTCAGGCACCGATTCTGAGCCGGGTGGGCGACGGGACGCAGGATAACTTGTCTGGATGCGAAAAAGCGGTACAGGTGAAAGTGAAAACACTGCCAGATGCCCAGTTCGAAGTGGTTCATTCCCTGGCGAAGTGGAAGCGTCAAACCCTGGGACAACACGACTTCAGCGCGGGCGAAGGGCTTTACACGCACATGAAAGCCCTTCGCCCCGATGAAGACCGCCTTTCACCTATTCACTCTGTTTACGTTGACCAGTGGGACTGGGAGCGCGTGATGGGTGATGGCGAGCGTCACCTTGGCACGCTGAAATCCACCGTTGAGGCGATCTACGCCGGGATCAAAGCGACTGAAGCGGCCGTGAGCAAAGAGTTTGGTCTGGCACCGTTCCTGCCGGACACGATCCACTTTGTTCATAGCCAGGCACTGTTGAGCCGTTTCCCGGATCTTGATGCCAAAGGCCGTGAACGTGCGATCGCGAAAGAGTTGGGTGCAGTATTCCTGATCGGCATTGGCGGCAAACTCTCTGATGGCAAACGCCACGACGTCCGTGCGCCGGATTATGATGACTGGAGCACCGCGGGGGAGCACGACTATGCCGGGCTGAACGGCGATATCCTGGTCTGGAACCCGGTACTGGAAGATGCATTTGAGCTCTCCTCTATGGGGATCCGCGTGGATGCCGACGCGCTGAAACGCCAGCTGGCGGTGACCGGTGACGAAGATCGTCTCAAATTAGAGTGGCACCAGGCGTTGCTGCGCGGCGAAATGCCGCAGACCATCGGGGGAGGGATCGGCCAGTCCCGTCTGACCATGCTGCTGCTGCAACTGCCGCATATTGGTCAGGTACAGTGTGGCGTCTGGCCGCAGCAGGTGCGTGACAGCGTGGGATCTCTTCTTTAATTATCGCTGCCAGCGTCTGAGCAGGCGGCTACGCAACCCGGTATCAAAGCGCCAGATATGATCGAAGATGCGCATGATGCCGGGTTTTCCATGAGCGGACATCGCGACGGCGTGAAAACGGTGCTGATGCACCCGCTGTAACTCCTTCACTTTATTAACCACATCATCCGGCAGTCGCTGGGCTATAAAATCGGAAATGACGACCGCATCGGCGTCGTACCAGTCACCCCCCTGCATCCGCTCAACGATGCTGCGAAAGCAGCTGGCCAGGTCAGTGCCCCCGCGAAAACGCTGGCTTAAAAAACGGATTGCCTGCTCTATTCCCTGCTGGTTCGTCAGCTCATAACCCACGACTTCGCTGGAGAAGAGCATGATGAAGCAGCGACGGCGGTCGGCGAGCGCCACGCGCATCAGTGCCAGGCAAAACGCTTTTGCACACTGTTCGTTAAATCCGCCCATCGAACCGGACGTATCCACACAAACAATAAACGGCCCGCGCGGCTGTTCATCAAAATCCTGATGGACGACCGGACGCTGGCTAAGTTTCTCGCGCCACGCTTCGCCGTGCAGCCGGTAGGTAAGAAGCTGTTTTTCCACCAGCCGACGGTAGAACTCATACTCCAGCTCGGTCATTCCCAGCGTGCTCAGTTCGGTGGGCAGCAGGCGCAGAATGTCATCGCTCTGCTGGAGCCCGTCGACCTGTTCTGGCACGGTTGCCGGTTCACGCACCAGGGTGCGGAAGGTTTCCATCGGGGCATCCTTCTTTGGAACTGATTTTGCTTCCCTTGAGCGCCCCAGCTGTTCAGCAAGCTTCATCAATTCCGGCTGCTGCGCCAGAAAATCGCCGTATTTGACGATCAACTGGTAATCTCCGCGTTTGAGCTGACCGGCACTCATGTCCCAGAGACGTCCTGCGGCGTTTTCATTTTCCACCAGCACCTGCTCAAGCTGACCGCTTAAGGTCATGCGTTCCTGAACTTCACTGAGCAGCTGTTCACGTTCTTCATCCAGCAACTGCTGGTTTAACGTTGTGGCCTGAACCACCAGACTGAGGCGCCAGCGTTGTAAAAAGAGAGTATGCAGTGCGGGGGTAAAGGTGGCGTTATCCGTGACCAGCGCCCGGGCCTGGCTGGCAAACGGAGAGTGGACGTTATCGAGTACTGCCAGGGTTTGTGGGAGCTGGACGATAAACTGCGTCGTGGAGAGCCGTTGACACTGTTGATAGGCCGCGACTTCCTCCGTCAGTTCCGGCGGAACTTCAGTCTCTTTGAATCGCTGTCGCAGATTATCTCGCCAGCGCGGAAGATCGTCGGTCATCGCCTTTTTGAGCTTCGGGAATTTTTCAAAAAACGCCGCCAGCTGCGGCGACGCCAGAAGGGTAATCACCACCTCCTCGATCAACCCTTCCTCGCTGACCGCCAGCATCACGTTGAGCGTGTCCAGCGTTAGCATTGACGCGCCTGTTTGATCTGCGCGCTGACATCCTGCAGGCTGGCTTCGATGCGACCTAACCAGTCGCTATGAATAAAGAGGCATTTTTGCTGCTCGCTAAAGCGGGTGTGCTGCTGGTGCCATTCGGTATCCAGGGCGTCCAGCTGCTGTTTGATCTCTTCCGGCACGCTGTCAGAAGCGGTGCCAGGAAGCGCAAGACGCGAGCCCTGCAGGCTGACGTCGCGGATCACCAGGTGCTGGCTGCTGTCCACTTCCATCGTGAGCGGCTGCGCGAAACCGATGCCGTTGAGTTTTCCGCGGATCTCACCGCCTTTGTCGAGCCACTGAGATAGCGCCTCGCGCTCAACCGTAATGTGTACCACCTGCATATCATGCAGTTTGAGCGGCTGCTGGAGCAGCAGCGTTAGCGTCGTACCGGTCAGATCGGCGGGGAGTTCGTAATGCGGTTTGCGGGCGAACATACCGCCCAGACGATTGACTTTCAGCGCCGTTTTATCACTTTGCTGCTGTTGGAGCTGGATGCGGCGTTGAGTAATCGCCCCCAGCTGGTTGAGCATCGCCTGCTGCCCCCATGCGTGTCCGGTCATCAATACGTCCAGCTGCTGCTGCATCAGGTTCATGCCTTCTGCGTCGTGCCAGAGGCAGTCTTTCAGCAGGATCAGATCGATGGGCGCGACGGCATCACGACCGCTGAACAGGGCGCTTGCCTGGAGCAGACGAATCGCCTTTTTCCAGCGACGGTCCGAGACATACGGTGCGGAAGGAAGTAAATCAAGCTGCTGGCGCAGCATGAAGATCAGTTCAAAAACGGCATCGGGCAGTTTGATTTTGCCGATCTCTTCCTGCCACTGGTAATACTCCTCGTCCGTCACCTGCAAAGAAGCCGCCACCGGGTTTTCGTTCTCATCCTGCTGGCTGACCAGCATAGAGCGGAAGTTTGACTTGTCCTGGACTTTATCGAGCCACAGGCGGATCAGCATACGGTCATACAGCGCTTCCAGGCTGCTGTCGGCTTCGGGCAGTTCGTTTGACGCGGCCACCAGCAGACGCATGGGGATTTTCTCTTCGCTGGCCCCGTTGCGAAACCGGCGTTCGTTAATCGCCGTGAGCAGGGTGTTCAGGATTGCCGGGCCGGCTTTCCAGATCTCATCGAGAAAGACAATTTCTGCTTCCGGAAGATAACCCGCCGTCAGACGCTCATAACGCCCCTCGTCTTTGAGGGCTTGAATAGAGAGCGGACCGAAAACCTCTTCGGGGGTGGAAAAGCGCGTCATGAGATATTCAAAGGCGCGAGCATTCTGAAAAGCGAACTTCAGGCGGCGTGCGATCAGGCTTTTGGCAATGCCCGGCGGACCCAGCAGAAACACGCTTTCACCGCTCAACGCTGCCAGTAAGCAAAGGCGAATGGCGTGGCTACGCTCGAAAAGGCCTTTCTCTAGCGCACTGCTGAGGCGGGAAATTCTTTCTGCTAATAAATGTGAGTGAGCCATAATAGTTTTGCATCCTTTCGCCGTCGTGGCGGCCAATTGAAGCGAGTATAGACGTTTCAGTCAGAGCTGGTAATAGGCTGAAGTGCGGCGCAATTTTCTTTGCGCTACATTAATGCGGTTGCATTTAGGGGTTCGATTTTGCAACGAATCGTGCATACTGTGCGCTTTTTGTGGGCCAAGGGACCGGGAACACATTTGTTATTTAAACGAAAAGACTAGTCTATGAGCACTGATAATAAGCAATCATTACCCGCAATAACGCTTGCTGCGATCGGGGTTGTCTACGGTGATATCGGTACCAGCCCGCTTTATACGCTTCGTGAATGTCTGTCCGGCCAGTTTGGCTTTGGTGTTGAGCGTGATGCCGTGTTTGGCTTCTTGTCACTCATCTTCTGGCTGCTGATCCTGGTTGTTTCTGTTAAATATCTCTCCTTCGTTATGCGTGCAGATAACGCGGGCGAAGGCGGGATCCTGACCCTGATGTCCCTTGCCGGGCGCAACACCTCCGCCAGAATGACGTCCGTGCTGGTGATTATCGGCCTGATCGGCGGCAGTTTCTTCTACGGAGAGGTGGTTATCACACCCGCCATTTCGGTCCTCTCGGCGATAGAGGGCCTGGAGATTATTGCGCCACAGCTCGATACGTGGGTGGTTCCGCTGGCGATAATCGTATTAACGCTGCTGTTTGCGATCCAGAAGCACGGTACCGGGCTGGTGGGTAAACTGTTTGCGCCGATTATGCTGGCCTGGTTCCTGATCCTCGCGGCCCTCGGTTTGCGCAGCATTATTGCTAACCCTGAAGTGCTGCATGCCCTGAATCCTTACTGGGCCGTGCATTTCTTCCTTGAATATAAAGTTGTCTCCTTCGTGGCGCTTGGCGCGGTCGTGCTCTCCATCACTGGCGTTGAGGCGTTGTATGCCGATATGGGGCACTTCGGGAAACTGCCTATCCGCGTGGCATGGTTTATTGTGGTGCTGCCGTCGCTGGTGCTGAACTACTTCGGTCAGGGCGCGCTGCTGCTCAAGAACCCGGAAGCGATTAAGAACCCGTTCTTCCTGCTGGCGCCTGACTGGGCGCTGGTACCGATGCTGATTCTGGCGACGCTGGCTACCGTCATTGCTTCTCAGGCGGTGATTTCGGGGGTGTTCTCTCTGACGCGCCAGGCCGTGCGTCTGGGGTATCTCTCGCCAATGCGCATCATCCATACTTCAGAGATGGAGTCGGGTCAGATCTACATTCCGTTCGTTAACTGGCTGCTCTATTTCGCGGTTGTGATTGTTATCGTGAGCTTTGAGCACTCCAGTAACCTGGCGGCGGCGTACGGTATTGCGGTAACCGGTACGATGGTGCTGACATCGCTTCTTTCCACTACCGTGGCGTACCGAAACTGGCACTGGAATAAATTCCTTGTGGCAATGATTCTGGTGGGCTTCCTGTGCATCGACGTGCCGTTGTTCTCTGCTAACCTCGACAAGATTGTCTCCGGCGGCTGGCTGCCGCTGACGCTGGGTCTGGTGATGTTCATCGTGATGACCACGTGGAAGAGCGAGCGCTTCCGTCTGCTGCGTCGTATGCATGAGCACGGTAACTCTCTGGAGGCGATGATCGCTTCCCTGGAGAAATCCCCGCCGGTGCGCGTGCCGGGAACGGCGGTGTATATGTCTCGTGCCCTGAACGTCATCCCGTTCGCGCTGATGCATAACCTCAAGCACAACAAGGTTCTGCACGAGCGCGTGATCCTGCTGACGTTGCGTACCGAAGATGCGCCGTACGTTCACAACGTGCGTCGCGTGCAAATCGAGCAGCTGTCCCCGACATTCTGGCGCGTGGTGGCGAGTTACGGCTGGCGCGAAACGCCAAATGTGGAAGAGGTGTTCCACCGCTGCGGTCTTGAAGGGCTAAGCTGCCGGATGATGGAGACGTCGTTCTTTATGTCGCACGAGTCGCTGATTATCGGCAAGCGTCCCTGGTATCTGCGCCTGCGCGGTAAGCTTTATCTTATCCTGCAGCGTAACGCTCTGCGTGCGCCTGACCAGTTTGAGATCCCGCCTAACCGCGTGATTGAGCTTGGAACGCAGGTCGAGATTTAAGTCCTTCTGCGGGCTGATGCCCTCACCCCGACCCTCTCCCACAGGGAGAGGGCGCAAACATAAAAAACGGTAACCTGACGGTTACCGTTTTGCATTTACCTCCCCTCTATTTCACTTAGCGAAACGTTTCGACGTTGATCACAAATCTGTTACGCCATGATGGTTTTCTGAACACTCTTGCGGCTACACTCTTTTTAGCGAAACGTTTCGCTAGTGGAGCAGAAAATGAAGAAAGGCACAGTTCTCAACTCAGAAATCTCATCGGTCATTTCCCGTCTTGGGCATACCGATACGCTGGTGGTTTGCGATGCAGGCTTACCGGTTCCGCGCAGCACAACCCGTATTGATATGGCGTTAACGCAGGGAGTTCCTTCGTTTATGCAGGTACTGGATGTGGTGACGTCGGAGATGCAGGTTGAGGCGGCCATTCTCGCGGCGGAAATCAAACAACATAATCCGCAGCTCCACGAAACGTTGCTTAAGTTTATTGAGCAACTGCAGCAACACCAGGGAAACACCATAGAAATTCGTTACACAACGCACGAGCAGTTCAAACAACAAACCGCAGACAGTCAGGCGGTGATTCGCAGCGGGGAGTGTTCCCCGTATGCGAATATCATTCTCTGTGCTGGCGTCACCTTCTGAGGCCATCATGGACGCATTACTGCAACTCAAGGGGATCGATAAATCGTTCCCGGGCGTAAAAGCCCTCTCCGGTGCGGCGCTGAATGTCTACTCCGGTCGCGTGATGGCGCTGGTGGGCGAAAACGGTGCGGGCAAATCCACCATGATGAAAGTGCTGACCGGGATTTACCAACGTGATGCCGGTTCGCTGCTCTGGCTGGGTAAAGAGACCACCTTTAACGGCCCGAAATCTTCTCAGGAAGCGGGTATCGGTATCATCCACCAGGAGCTAAACCTGATCCCGCAGCTCACCATTGCGGAGAACATCTTCCTCGGCCGTGAGTTTGTGAACCGGTTTGGCAAAATCGACTGGAAAACCATGTACGCCGAAGCGGACAAGCTGCTCGCGAAGCTGAACCTGCGCTTTAAGAGCGACCGTCTGGTAGGCGAGCTCTCCATCGGCGATCAGCAGATGGTGGAAATCGCGAAGGTGCTGAGCTTTGAATCCAAAGTCATCATCATGGATGAGCCGACCGACGCTCTCACTGATACCGAAACCGAATCCCTGTTCCGCGTTATCCGCGAGCTGAAATCGCAGGGTCGTGGGATTGTCTATATTTCTCACCGCATGAAAGAGATCTTCGAGATTTGCGATGACGTCACCGTCTTCCGCGACGGGCAGTTTATTGCCGAGCGCGAAGTGGCGACGCTGACCGAAGATACGCTCATCGAAATGATGGTGGGACGTAAGCTGGAAGATCAGTATCCGCGTCTGGATAAAGCACCGGGTGAGATCCGCCTGAAGGTGGATAACCTCTGCGGTCCGGGCGTTCACGATGTGACCTTTACCCTGCGCCAGGGTGAGATCCTCGGTGTCGCGGGTCTGATGGGCGCGGGACGTACCGAACTGATGAAAGTGCTCTACGGCGCACTGCCGCGCATCAGCGGTTATGTCACCCTCGACGGTCATGAAGTGGTGACGCGCTCTCCGCAGGATGGTCTGGCGAACGGTATCGTCTATATCTCTGAAGACCGCAAGCGCGACGGTTTAGTGCTGGGCATGTCGGTAAAAGAGAACATGTCGCTTACCGCGCTGCGCTATTTCAGCCGCAGCGGCGGCAGCCTTAAGCATAAAGACGAGCAGCAGGCGGTCAGTGATTTTATCCGTCTTTTTAACGTCAAAACGCCGTCAATGGAGCAGGCGATTGGCCTGTTGTCCGGTGGTAATCAGCAGAAAGTGGCGATTGCCCGCGGGCTGATGACGCGCCCGAAAGTCTTGATCCTCGACGAGCCAACCCGCGGCGTAGACGTGGGCGCAAAGAAAGAGATCTATCAGCTGATTAACCAGTTCAAGGCCGACGGGCTGAGCATCATTCTGGTCTCTTCCGAGATGCCAGAAGTATTAGGCATGAGCGATCGCATTATCGTCATGCATGAAGGGCATCTCGGCGGTGAATTCACTCGCGAGCAGGCCACCCAGGAAGTTCTGATGGCTGCCGCTGTGGGCAAGCTTAATCGCGTGAATCAGGAGTAAGAAGATGACTACCCAGGCTGTTTCTGGTCGCCGCTATTTCACAAAGGCATGGTTGATGGAACAAAAATCGCTGATTGCCCTGCTGGTGCTGATCGCGATTGTGTCGACCATGAGCCCGAATTTCTTCACCGTTAATAACCTCTTCAACATTCTGCAGCAGACGTCTGTGAACGCCATTATGGCGGTCGGGATGACGCTGGTGATTTTGACCTCGGGTATCGATCTGTCCGTCGGTTCCCTGCTGGCGCTCACCGGTGCGATCGCCGCTTCGCTTGTCGGGATTGAAGTCAACGCGCTGGTGGCGGTTGCCGCTGCACTGGCAGCAGGCGCGGCGATTGGCGCTGTAACCGGCGTAATCGTGGCAAAAGGGCGTGTTCAGGCGTTTATCGCCACGCTGGTCATGATGCTGCTGCTGCGTGGTGTGACCATGGTCTACACCAACGGTAGCCCGGTCAATACCGGATTTACGGATAATGCCGATCTTTTTGGCTGGTTCGGTATTGGCCGTCCGCTGGGCGTCCCGACGCCGGTCTGGATCATGGCTATCGTCTTCCTGGCGGCGTGGTACATGCTGCATCACACTCGTCTGGGTCGTTACATTTATGCGCTGGGCGGTAACGAAGCGGCAACGCGTCTGTCCGGTATTAGCGTCAATAAAGTCAAAATTATCGTTTACTCCCTGTGCGGCCTGCTGGCCTCTCTGGCGGGCATCATCGAAGTGGCGCGTCTTTCTTCTGCGCAGCCAACGGCGGGTACGGGCTATGAACTGGATGCCATCGCGGCGGTGGTTCTGGGCGGTACGAGTCTGGCGGGCGGTAAAGGTCGCATTGTTGGGACATTGATCGGCGCACTGATCCTCGGTTTCCTGAATAATGGTTTGAATTTGTTAGGTGTTTCCTCCTATTACCAGATGATCGTTAAGGCAGTGGTGATTTTGCTGGCGGTACTGGTAGACAACAAAAAACAGTAACTGACGACACTACAGGACATCTTAGATATGAACATGAAAAAACTGGCTACCCTGGTTTCCGCAGTCGCGCTGAGCGCAACCGTAAGTGCTAACGCCATGGCGAAAGACACCATCGCGCTGGTTGTCTCTACCCTGAACAACCCGTTCTTCGTCTCCCTGAAGGATGGTGCGCAGAAAGAAGCTGACAAGCTGGGTTACAACCTGGTCGTGCTGGATTCTCAGAACAACCCGGCGAAAGAGCTGGCGAACGTTCAGGACTTAACCGTTCGTGGCACCAAAATCCTGCTGATCAACCCAACTGATTCTGACGCCGTAGGTAACGCCGTTAAAATGGCAAACCAGGCGAAAATTCCGGTGATCACGCTGGACCGTCAGGCGAACAAAGGCGATGTAGTCAGCCACATCGCGTCTGATAACGTGCTGGGCGGTAAAATCGCCGGTGATTACATTGCGAAGAAAGCCGGTGAAGGCGCCAAAGTCATCGAACTGCAGGGGATTGCCGGGACGTCCGCAGCGCGTGAGCGTGGCGAAGGCTTCCAGCAGGCTGTTGCTGCACACAAATTCAATGTCCTGGCGAGCCAGCCAGCAGACTTCGACCGTACCAAAGGTCTGAACGTTATGCAGAACCTGCTGACCGCACATCCTGACGTGCAGGCTGTGTTTGCACAGAACGATGAGATGGCGCTGGGTGCGCTGCGTGCCCTGCAGACTGCAGGTAAATCTGATGTGATGGTTGTCGGATTTGACGGTACGCCGGATGGTGAAAAAGCGGTAAATGATGGCAAACTGGCTGCGACCATCGCTCAGCTGCCTGAGCAGATTGGCGCGACTGGCGTACAAACTGCCGACAAAGTGCTGAAGGGCGAAAAAGTTCAGGCCAAATACCCTGTTGACCTGAAGCTGGTCATCAAGCAGTAAAAGGCGAATCAGGCAGTCGCTGGCTGCCTGAGGGACACCAATAAAGAAAAGTGTGGCATACGCCACCGGGTAACACCGGTGGCGCTCTCAGATGGACAATCCAACCATGAAAACCGCAGGTAACCTCGTCGTCCTTGGCAGTATCAATGCCGATCACATTCTTAACCTTGAATCATTCCCTGCACCGGGCGAAACCGTCACGGGTAATCAGTACCAGGTAGCATTTGGCGGTAAGGGCGCAAACCAGGCCGTCGCCGCCGGACGCAGTGGGGCGAATATTGCGTTTATCGCCTGTACGGGTGATGACGATACCGGTGAGCGCGTACGTAAACAGCTGGCCAGCGATAATATTGATATCGCGCCGGTCAGCGTTGTTGCGGGGGAGTCTACCGGCGTGGCGCTGATTTTCGTCAACGCTGAAGGTGAGAATGTCATCGGTATTCATGCGGGTGCTAACGCTGCGCTGACGACGGCGCGCGTAGAAGCGCAACGAGCACTCATCGGTGGAGCCGAAGCCCTGCTGATGCAGCTGGAGTCACCGGTTGAAAGCGTGCTGGCTGCCGCCAAAATTGCGCATGAAAATCATACCACTGTCGTACTTAACCCTGCTCCAGCCTGTGTATTATCAGACGAGTTGTTGGCGCTGGTGGACATCATTACGCCAAACGAAACCGAAGCGGAAAAGCTGACGGGCATTCGTGTTGAAAATGATGATGATGCCGCGCGTGCGGCGAAAGTGTTGCATGAAAAGGGCGTCGGGACCGTTATCATTACTCTTGGCAGCCGTGGGGTGTGGGCAAGCGTAAACGGCGAAGGGCGTCGCGTGCCGGGCTTCAGGGTTAAAGCCATTGATACGATTGCCGCAGGCGATACCTTTAACGGTGCGCTGGTGACGGCGCTGCTGGAAGGCAAAGTGATGGATGATGCGATCCGCTTTGCGCATGCCGCCGCCGCAATTGCGGTGACGCGTAAAGGGGCACAGCCTTCCGTACCGTGGCGCAAAGAGATCGATGAATTCTTAAGTCAGCAGGGGTAACGTTTGGCTACGATGAAAGATGTCGCCCGCATGGCGGGCGTTTCTACTTCGACTGTCTCTCACGTTATTAATAACGATCGTTTCGTTAGCGAGGCGATTCGGGAGAAAGTCGAAGCCGCAGTAAAAGATCTCAACTATGCGCCGTCGGCGCTGGCGCGCAGCCTTAAGCTTAACCAGACGCGCACCATCGGTATGCTGATCACCGCCAGTACCAACCCTTTTTATTCTGAACTTGTTCGCGGCGTAGAGCGCAGCTGCTTCGAGCGTGGCTACAGTCTGGTGCTGTGCAATACCGAGGGTGACGAACAGCGCATGAACCGTAACCTGGAAACGCTGATGCAAAAACGCGTCGACGGGTTATTGCTGCTCTGTACCGAAACCCATCAACCGTCGAAAGAGATTATCCAGCGCTACCCTTCAATTCCTACGGTGATGATGGACTGGGCGCCGTTCGATGGGACCAGCGATCTGATTCAGGATAATTCCCTGCTGGGCGGCGACATGGCAACTCAGCATCTGATAGATAAAGGTCATACCCGCATCGCCTGCATTACCGGCCCGCTGGATAAAACCCCGGCGCGCTTGCGTCTGGAAGGTTATCTCTCGGCGATGGAACGCGCGGGTCTTGCCATCCCTGACGGCTACCGGATCACCGGTGATTTCGAATTTAACGGCGGCTTTGAGGCGATGCAGACATTGCTGATGCAAGATCCGCGTCCGCAGGCGGTATTTATCGGTAACGATGCGATGGCATTTGGTGCTTATCAGGCGTTGTATCAGGCGGGGTTACGCGTTCCGGACGATATGGCGATCATTGGCTACGATGATATCGAACTGGCGCGCTACATGACGCCGCCGCTGACCACCATTCATCAGCCGAAAGATGAACTGGGTGAGCTGGCCATTGATGTGTTGATCCACCGAATGGCGCAGCCCACGCTGCAACAGCAACGTCTGCAGCTTACTCCTGTTCTGATGGAACGGGGTTCGGTTTAGCCTTTGCTTTGTGGCGCTCTTTGATCAGGTTTCGGCCATCTTTCGGTTTTAACAGCATAAAGACCAGCGCCGATACCACCGTGAGTGCGCCCATCGTAATAAAGGTATAGTGGAACTGCTCAACGGTATTCGCGCTGTCAAAACCCTCATAAAAGCGCAGCACTGCTGCACTTACCGCCACCCCTAAACTGATCGACAGCTGCTGTGTTACCGCCAGCACGCTGTTGCCGCTACTGGCATTCTCGTCAGTCAGATCGGCAAGGGTAATGGTGTTCATCGACGTAAACTGCGTCGACATTGCCATGCCCAGCACAAACAACGGCAGGATCAGCATCCAGACGGGAAGAGAGGCGGATTGCAGAGAGAATTGCGCAATCATCAGGCCGATAAAGACCGTCACGCCAACCAGCGTCTTACGATAGCCAAACCAGCGCAGTACCTGCGTGACGGTTGATTTTGCCAGAATTGAACCCATTGCCGTGGGCGCCATCATGCAGCCGGCAATCAGGGCCGGATAGCCAAAACCTACCTGCAACATCAATGGCATCAGGAACGGTACGCATCCTGTCCCCAGGCGTGAAGCTATGTTTCCTGCAATCCCGACGGAGAAGGTCCGGGTGTTAAACAGCGATAAAGAGATAAGCGGTGTCGGGTGGCGACGCGCATGACGTATATAAAGAAGGAAAAGCAGAATACCGCTGAGGATGACGGCCAGTGCCAGCCACGTTTCAACGATTTTCTCACCAAACAGCTCCATCCCGCTGGAGAACAGCACCAGGCTTAGACCAAACAGGAAAAATCCGCCCATATCGAAGCTGCGTCTTGGCGTGGTGAAGTTGGGCATATATTTGCGAGCGTAGAACAGCCCTGCCACACCAATCGGGATATTAATCAGGAAGATCCAGTGCCAGCTTGCCCAGGTCACAAACACGCCGCCGAGTACCGGGCCCAGTATCGGGCCGACGAGGCCCGGCATGGTGACGAAGTTGAGCACGGGAAGCAGCTCGCTGCGTGGGTAGGCACGCAGCAATGCCAGGCGCGCCACGGGCATCATCATCGCGCCGCCAATGCCCTGTAACACGCGGAAGATAACCAGCTCTGTTAAGGATGTGGAGAGCGCGCAGGCCAGCGAACCCAGGGTAAAGAGCGTTACGGCCAGCATGAAAACTCTGCGGGTACCGAAGCGGTCAGCCAGCCAGCCGCTTACCGGGATCAGCATCGCCACCGTCAGGGTATAGCTGATGATGGCGGACTGCATTGCCAGCGGGGAGCGGTTGAGGCTTTGTGCAATGGCGGGAAGCGCTGTGTTGAGGATGGTGGCATCCAGTGCCTGCATAAAGAACGCCATGGCTGCAATCCACGGCAATCCTGCCATGCTGCGCGCTTTTTTCTTTGTCATTTATCTACCTGCTGGTGGGTTGGCGCGGCCAGCAATGCCTGGCACGCACTCAGGGCTCGCTGCCCGTCGTTCTCCTGAATGGCATCCACTATCGCCTGATGCAAATCCAGCTTTACCACTTCGTCTTGTGTAATAGAGGAAAAGTAGGTGTGGTACACCGAATGGAATAACGAGGCAAAGGAGGTCAGGAAGGGATTGGCGCTCATCATATAGATATGTTCATGCCAGGCCATATCGACCTCAACCCAGCGTTCCCGATTGAAGTGTTTTTTCAGGAACACCATCTCTTCCATCAACGCGTTAAGTTGCGCTTTCTGCTCTGCTGTTCCGAGCGTGGCGGCAAGCAGGCAGGCCTGGGGTTCAAGGCTACTACGCATCACGAGGAAGTGATCGACCACCTGATGAAAGTTATCTTCGGTCATCCACCAGGAGAGCAGCTCCTGATCGAGAAAATTCCAGTTACTCTGTGGCATCACGCGCGTACCAATGCGCGGGCGCGGGAGAACCATCCCTTTTGCCGTCAGGGTTTTCACCGCTTCACGAACGGCGGTACGGCTCACCCCAAACTGCTCGCCCAACTCCATTTCACCCGGCAGGATGCTGCCCGGGGCATATTTTCCCGCTAAAATCCGCTGCGCCAGCTTTTCTGCCAGCACATAGGAGAGGTTTTTTTGGGCGGCCAGCTGTTGTGCGCTTAATGGCATCGCGTTTATTCCTTAATGTTTCATGCTGATAATTATGCCACCTCGAATGTGATTGTGGTTGTAGATACATCAAATAGAACAATTTGTAGCTTGATTTCACCGCTATTGGTGAAAAAAAACACGGACGGAAACTTTTTTTAAATTTCCTCTTGTCACTGTGAAATAACTCCCTATAATGCGCCTCCACTGACACGGAACAACGGCACACACGCCGCCGGGTCAGCAGAGAAAAGCAAAATAAACGCTTGACTCTGAAGCGGGAAAGCGTAATATGCACACCCCGCGCCGCAGCGAAAACGAAGCGGCACTGCTCTTTAACAATTTATCAGACAATCTGTGTGGGCACTCAAAGTGACATGGATTCTTAACGTCCTCGGACGAAAAATGAATACCAAGTCTCAAGAGTGAACACGTAATTCATTACGAAGTTTAATTCTTTGAGCATCAAACTTAAATTGAAGAGTTTGATCATGGCTCAGATTGAACGCTGGCGGCAGGCCTAACACATGCAAGTCGAACGGTAGCACAGAGAGCTTGCTCTCGGGTGACGAGTGGCGGACGGGTGAGTAATGTCTGGGAAACTGCCTGATGGAGGGGGATAACTACTGGAAACGGTAGCTAATACCGCATAACGTCGCAAGACCAAAGAGGGGGACCTTCGGGCCTCTTGCCATCGGATGTGCCCAGATGGGATTAGCTAGTAGGTGGGGTAACGGCTCACCTAGGCGACGATCCCTAGCTGGTCTGAGAGGATGACCAGCCACACTGGAACTGAGACACGGTCCAGACTCCTACGGGAGGCAGCAGTGGGGAATATTGCACAATGGGCGCAAGCCTGATGCAGCCATGCCGCGTGTATGAAGAAGGCCTTCGGGTTGTAAAGTACTTTCAGCGGGGAGGAAGGTGTTGTGGTTAATAACCGCAGCAATTGACGTTACCCGCAGAAGAAGCACCGGCTAACTCCGTGCCAGCAGCCGCGGTAATACGGAGGGTGCAAGCGTTAATCGGAATTACTGGGCGTAAAGCGCACGCAGGCGGTCTGTCAAGTCGGATGTGAAATCCCCGGGCTCAACCTGGGAACTGCATTCGAAACTGGCAGGCTAGAGTCTTGTAGAGGGGGGTAGAATTCCAGGTGTAGCGGTGAAATGCGTAGAGATCTGGAGGAATACCGGTGGCGAAGGCGGCCCCCTGGACAAAGACTGACGCTCAGGTGCGAAAGCGTGGGGAGCAAACAGGATTAGATACCCTGGTAGTCCACGCCGTAAACGATGTCGATTTGGAGGTTGTGCCCTTGAGGCGTGGCTTCCGGAGCTAACGCGTTAAATCGACCGCCTGGGGAGTACGGCCGCAAGGTTAAAACTCAAATGAATTGACG